>JAEEGL010526859.1_pt1 | contig 15494 bp, 11 predicted proteins | sample 9134231 | NCBI WGS metagenome assembly JAEEGL01 (sample SAMN16246548, study PRJNA631951) | gut metagenome | biome: gut microbiome; feature: rumen; material: fiber-attached | host: Bos | place: Iran: Karaj | collected 2018-10
TCTCATCTTTTCCATCATTATGTTGCGGCTGCAAAGGTATGAAAAAAAGTGAAGAGTGAAGAGTGAAGAGTGAAGAATTTGCTGCCGCCTGAAGATTTTTGGACAGAAATTACCATAATTATTATAATTCTTTTGCGGAACACATTTCACTTATCACTTAAAACATCCCCCTCGGGGGCTTGGGGGGCTTCTCAGTTCTCAGTTTTCAGTTCTCAGTTTGAGCCTTGGCTCATTTAACACATTTCCATGCAAATCATCAAATATCCCGCAAAAGACCAGTGGAAGGCCATCACCGGCCGTCCACATCTCGACATCTCGAAGCTCAATGCCACCGTCAGCGACGTGCTGGCCGACGTCAGGCAGAATGGCGACGACGCCGTCAGACGCTATGAGCAGATGTTCGACCACGCCACCCTCGACGCATTAGCTGTCAGCGAGGAAGAAATCCAGGAGGCCCTGCAATCTCTCGACCCCCAGCTGATGGACGCCCTGCGACTCGCTCATCAGAACATTGCGCGGTTCCATGAGGCACAACGCTACGAGGGCATCTGTGTGGAGACCGCTCCTGGCGTCACCTGCTGGCAGAAGAGCGTGCCCATCGAGAAAGTGGGGCTTTATATCCCTGGCGGCACGGCTCCGCTCTTCAGCACTGTGCTCATGCTTGCTACACCCGCCAAGATTGCCGGATGTCGCGAAATCGTGCTATGCACACCTCCCAACCGCGAAGGTCGCGTACACCCCGCCATCCTCGCTGCTGCTCACATCGCTGGTGTCAACAAACTGTTCAAGGCCGGAGGCGTACAGGCCATCGGTGCAATGGCCTATGGTACGGAAAGCGTGCCCAAGGTCTTCAAAATCTTTGGACCAGGCAACCAATATGTCATGGCGGCCAAACAACAGGTGAGCCTTCACGATGTGGCCATCGACATGCCTGCAGGTCCCTCAGAGGTATGCGTCATCGCCGACAACACTAGCCGTCCCGATTTCGTGGCCGCCGACCTGCTCTCACAGGCCGAGCATGGTCCTGATTCCCAGGTGCTGCTCATCACCACTTCGGAAAAACTGATAGAAGATGTCGTACGCGAAATCGACACCCAGCTGTCAAAGCTGCCACGCAAGGACATCGCAGCCAAGGCGTTGGAAAACTCCACGCTTGTGGTGGTCGACTCCAAGCAGACAGCCATCGACCTGAGCAACACCTACGCACCCGAGCATCTCATCATTGCCACCGACGACTATGAGGCCCTGAGCCAGAAGGTCGTCAATGCCGGCAGCGTGTTCCTCGGCCACTACGCTTGCGAAAGTGCAGGCGACTATGCCAGCGGTACCAACCACACACTGCCCACTCACGGCTACGCAACAGCCTATAGTGGTGTCAACCTCGACAGCTATCACCGCAAAATCACCTTCCAGCACCTCACCGCCGAAGGCATTCGCTCCATCGGTCCTGCCGTGGAAGCCATGGCAGCCAGCGAACAGCTCGATGCCCATCGAAACGCGATGACGCTAAGAGTGTCGGATGTGATAAGTGATAAGTGATATGTGAGAAGTGTGCTCCTCATGACAAGGCTTTGCATCACCTCTCAGTTCTCAGTTTTCAGTTCTCAGTTTGAGCCCTTGGGCTCACGTTCTAAGTTCTTAGTTTCCATGAATCTCAAGCAACTCACCCGTCCCAACATCTGGTCGCTCGCTCCCTACAGCAGCGCCCGCAATGAGTACAGCGGTCACGCTGCTCACGTGTTTCTCGACGCCAACGAGAACCCATACAACAATCCCCTCAACCGCTATCCTGACCCCTTGCAGGTAGAACTCAAAGAGCAGATAGCGCGCGTGAAGGGCGTACCATCCGAGCAGATATTCCTCGGCAACGGTTCCGACGAGGCCATCGACATCGCCTATCGTTGCTTCACACAACCCGGCATTGACAATGTCGTCGCCATAGAACCCACCTACGGCATGTACCGCGTATGCGCTGACATCAACGACGTGGAGTACCGCCCCGTATTGCTCAATGACCAATACCAGTTCACAGCCCAGCAACTCCTCGATGCCTGCGATGAACACACAAAGCTCATCTGGCTCTGCTCGCCCAACAATCCCACGGGCAACAGTCTCTGCCGCGAGGAAATCGTGAAGGTGCTGCAGGCTTTTCAGGGTATTGTCATCGTCGACGAGGCCTACAGCGATTTCTCCCAGCAACGGCCCTTCCGTCTCGACATCGCCAAGTATCCCAACATCATCGTCCTCAACACCCTCAGCAAGGCATGGGGATGTGCGGCCATACGTCTCGGCATGGCGTTCGCTTCCGCCGACATCATCAGCATCTTCAACAAGGTGAAATATCCCTACAACATCAACCAGCTTACACAGACCAAGGCTCTCGAGGCACTACGTGACCCCTTCGAGGTCGACAAATGGGTGAAGCTGCTCATTCAGGAGCGTAGCCGCATGATCAACAGCATTATGCAGCTGCCCCTCTGCCAGAAGGTATTCCCCACCGATGCTAACTTCTTCCTCGTGCGCGTCACCGATGCACAGCGCATCTACGACTATCTCGTAGAGCGAGGCATCATCGTCCGCAACCGCACCAATGTCACCCTCTGCCGCGACTGTCTGCGCATCACCATCGGAACAAAAAACGAAAACTCGCAGCTCCTCGCAGCTCTCAGGCAGTATCAATGAGGATGTCGAACGAAGAACAATAAAGAGAACGAGAGGCCTCAGCATCGGAGCAAATCTCCTCTCGGTAAGTTTTGCAAAAAAGAATGGCAAATAAAATGCATTTAGACGGCAGAAAAAGTAATTTCTTCTGCCGTCCTTTTTTTGCTAAAATGGTTCATTAGGCATTTGATGATTATCTACGGTGCTGCAGATGCTCAAGATGGATTTGTGATAATCTATAATTGTAGGGAATTAGCCACACAAAATGGGTGACCACTCACGCGGCCACCCATTTTGTATTCTCTAAAAACATTGGTCTTATTTGTCATTCAAGCGCCTACTCTTCGGGCACTTCGAACTTATCGCCTGTCTGCTTGATGAGGAACTGTCTTGAGGTTTCCGTATAGCCGGGGCGCGAGACGGTGGCACCGATGCCAGTGGCCGTGCGCTCAAACTGTCCGTCCTTTTCGGGTTTGACGGCCATGTCGTTGTACTTTACGACGAGATACCAGCCGAGTTTCTTCCACCGCTCCAGCATCTGTTGCGCCTTCTCAATGCTATAGTTGTTGAGGAAATAGACGGCCTCGGCGGGATTGGCAGCAAGAAGCGTCTGGGCTTTCGCCTCAATGGCCTGCTGGGCATTGAAGTAGGACTGGTCGAGCGAATCGCGCACTTCCTTGAGCGACGGGAACATCAAGGCGTAGCGGGGATAGACCATGTTGCTCACCCAGTTGCACACCCAGAAAGCGTTCTTGTCGGAGAAGGTGACATCGTCGGCACCAGGCGTAGCATAGCATTCAGGCTGACGTGTGGAGCAGCAATAGACGGGAGTATAGGCGGCCATGTTGCCGTCGTCGTTGGCAAACCAGATGATACCTCCTATCTGACGCGGAAGCCAGCTGCGCAGCTGACAGACATAAGAAAAGCCTGCCTGCTGAGTGGAGATGGGACGCTCGTTGAAATACTTTTTTCCGTTGTACTCGAAGGTCAGCGGCGTAGGACGATAGGGCATGTCCCAGAGACCCTGCCCGAGGTCGTGGCTAAGGTCAAAGGGCGTTCCCTCGTAGTGGTCGCGCATGCAAGCCTCCATGTCCTGGAGCGACACCTTGTGCGAGGGCTTAATCCACAGGGGCATAGGCTCGGCGTCTTTCACCTTGCCGGCAGCATAGGGCACATAGCGGTCCATGTCGGAGGAGAAGTGGTTGAAGAAGCTCCACACACGAGCCTCGCAGAAACGACGACCTGAGAAGTCGGGCTTGGCAAAGGCATCGTTGAACGAGAACTCAGCATCCTTACCACTGAACCATCCCATGTCGCGGGCATACTGTATCATACCGCGAGCGAACATCACGTTCTTCTTGTCTTTCTGGTTGAAGGTGCGTATGCGGCTCTGGTTGGCGTGGGCGCAGATGCAGTCGTCGGGAATGCGGAGCGCTACCCATACCACGCGCGGCGCCTTGTCGGTGTGGTGCACGGTGCCGGGTGTGCCGGTGCCCATCATCTCCATGATCCAGGCCTCGTTGGGATAGCAGATGGTGAAGGTCTCACCTTCGGAGCAATAACCATACTGCTCGGCGAGTGACGTCATGACCTGAATGGCCTCGCGGGCCGTCTTTGCGCGCTGCAAACCGAGATACATGAGGCTACCATAGTCGATGATGCCCGTGGTGTCGACCATTTCCTCGCGTCCTCCGAAGGTGGTCTCGCCGATGCTGACCTGATACTCGTTGATGTTGCCGATGACATTATAAGTAACGGGGGCTTCGGGTATGGAGCCGTGGTTGACCTTCGTGTCATAGTCGATAATCCAACGTTTCTCATCGGCTGAATGGGTGCCTGCGGGATAATGGCAGAGCCCTGTAAACATGCCGTAGCTGTCGGCGCTATAGGTGCAGAACACGCTGCCATCGGTGGTGGCGTTCTTTGCTGCTATCAGATTGGTGCATGCAAGGGCGTAGGTGCCCATGCAAAGCATGATGGTTGTCAGGAATTGTTTTTTCATGAAATGAAATAATATAAATAAATAAGTGATAAGTGACAGGTTCTTAGTCTCTCTGCTTAATCTGGAAAGTGCCGCCGAGGTCGTAGACGGCAGCGGTGAGCCAGCCATCCGCGTAGGTGCCGCCCATGTTGTAGCCATCACAATCGAGGAACAGACGGCTGGTGTCAGGCACGTCTTGCTTCAGACGGATGGATAAGAGAGCGTGGCGAACCACGGGTGATGAACTGGCACGAAGGGTGTAGATGTCGGACAGCGCGTCGTCGGCATACTCCACCTCGGGCGCCAGCAACATGTTGGAAGCCAAAGAGCCAGGGCGGACGACAAGCTGGAGACCGGGTAGCTGGAAACTATTGATGCGCTCCCAGCGTAGAAGATTGGAGAAGGAAAACGCCTCGGGCGGAGGAATGGGCTGTCGCTCTCCATGCACGACGAAAGAATAGCGCGACTCGTTGCCAAAAGCATCGGTAAGCGTGTATTCCAGATGGTAGTCGCGTTCCTCGCTGAAGTTCACGATGCCACGGTTGGCATCGGCCTTGATGACGGGCAGTGGATTGCCAGGTTCAACAAACGACTTCATGTACCACTCGTGCTTATCGTAGTAATAGTCGTAGTCACCCCAGGAGTTGACAAACCTGTTCATGGCCCATGGAATGCTGTCGACATTGCTCTCGAAGACCACACGTCCGTCGACGGTGAGCGTCGTGTGACGGATACCGTATTTTTGATAGCATTCTTCCATGTGGTCGTTGGCAAGGATTCCAAAGCCCACACGTCCCCATGCCTTGAAGGTACGCGAGAGGTGGTTGTCGGTGAAGGCAAAAGAGCATTTCGTGCCGTTGCCCTCGAAAACGCCCTGCCCCGCAACGGGATAGGCCATGAAAGACTGCGCCGTTGGCGACTGGGTGTCCTTGAGGAAAGAGCTGAGGAAGTTGAGCGGGTCGATGACGGCCCACGACTTGCTGTCGTGAATCTCAAGATGCAGATGAGGCGCCTGGCTGCTGCCGGTGTTGCCACTTGTAGCCAGCAGCTGACCTTGTGCAACGGGGTATTCGTAGGCATTGAGTCTTATGTCGGCGAAATCGCTCGACTCATGAGGCTGGTCGATGACATCTTCCTGACCATGAGCCTTTCGCCAACGACTGATGATGGCTCGCAGAGGCGGTGCGAAGTCCTTGAGATGGGCATAGACGCTTACTTTCCCATTGGGATGGCGCACGTAGATGGCGTTGCCGTAGCCATTGCCAACCGTCAGGCGGTAGACATAGCCATCGCCGATGGAAAAGACCGGATAGCCCTCCTGGCGTTCGGTACGTATGTCAATGCCGCCATGGAAATGGTTGGGACGCGGTTCCCCGAAGTTACCTGCCAGTGTGATGGGAATGTGTACGGGCGAGGCAAACTGCAGGGAAGCCGCAAGAATCAATGACCCTAACATGCCTTGAAACTCATGTCGAGACCCTTGACAGAGTGTGTCAGTGCACCGACGGAAACGAAGTCAACACCTTGTTCGGCATAGTCGCGAATGGTGTCGATGGTGATGCCGCCACTCGATTCCGTCTCGAATCTTCCGCCAATCAAGTCTACAGCCTTCTTGGTGTCGGCAACGGTGAAGTTGTCGAGCATGATGCGGTCGACGCCTCCATAATCGAGCACCTGCTGCAGTTCGTCGAAGTTTCTCACCTCAATCTCAATCTTCAGGTCCAGACCTTTCTCCTTGAGATAATGATGGCAGCGCTCAATGGCATTCTTGATGCCTCCGGCAAAGTCCACGTGGTTGTCCTTGAGCAGGATCATGTCGAAGAGTCCGATGCGGTGGTTCACGCCTCCGCCAATCTTCACGGCCTGTTTCTCGAGCATGCGCATGCCGGGAGTGGTCTTGCGAGTGTCGAGCACATGTGTGTGGGTTCCTTTCAGGCGTTCCACATACCGATCGGTCATGGTGGCAATTCCGCTCATGCGCTGCATGATGTTCAGCATGAGGCGCTCGGTCTGCAACAGTGAGCGCACGCGTCCGGTGACAATCATGGCGATGTCGCCTTTCTTGACCCGTGTCCCGTCCGGCATCAGCACTTCCACCTGCATGTCAGGATCGAAGCGTGCAAACACCTTCTTGGCCACCTCCACACCGGCCAGAATGCCGTCCTCCTTGATGAGAAGGTGCGACTTGCCCATTGCATCCTCGGGAATGCAGCACAACGTGGTGTGATCGCCGTCGCCGATGTCCTCTGCGAAGGAGAGGTCAATCAGCCGGTCTTCCAATTCGTTTACGCTAAGCATATATGGCTATTGTTTAATGTTTGGAGCTTATTATAAATAATTAGGTATAGTCCTGTCAGATTAGTCGTTCAGGTAGATGCCGAATCCCACCTTGAATCCGATGTTGGAATAGTCGGAATGGTTCTTGAAGCTCTGGTTGTAGTAGATGGCAGGCTCGATGGTTACCGAACGGCTAAGGAAGAACGAATAGCCCACTTCAACGCCGGGCATGAGGTCATCATAGCTCTTGTTGGCATGCACATAGCTGACCTTTGCACCCAGGAAGAGTCCGTTCTGTTCGATGTAGTAGCGTCCGCCGGCACCCACTGTTGTGGAATGGGGAGCGTCGCCGCCATTGTTGTATGCCACCTCGGCATAGCCAAGCACGTTGTCGAAGAACATGTAGCCCAGCTGTGCCTGCACGCCAATCTTCAGTTCTTCGTTGCCGCAGTAGTTCAGGTCCATGCCTGTGAGCGAGGCACCGACGAAATACTTGTCGGAATGGAAAGGTGTGGTACTTTTCTGATAGTAATACTGGGCCTGAGCGGCCACGGTCATCGTCAGGGCGACGATCATCATTGCAATTTTCTTCATACTGTTTTCTATTTGATGATTATTATATTCTTGGATGGTGGTTTGTTCCTTTTACCTTGCTATCTTCTTTTGTTCCTTTGCATACCAGGCACAGAACCATGCGATGCTGACGACGAGGGCAGCGGCCGCAATACCCCATTTCCACGGGCCTTCAAGGCTGAACAGCTGTTCGGTAATGAGATAGGTGGTGCAGACCACGGTCATGAAGATAGCAGGGATGAGCGTCACGCCATAGGCCTTCTTCTGACGTATCAGATAGACGGTGAGTGCCCAGAGCATGAACACCGAGAGTGTCTGGTTGCTCCATCCAAACCAGCTCCAAATCATGTTGAAGCCGTTCTTGTCGGCCATCTGCCACACAAGCAATGCGATGACGGCGGCAAACATGGGAATGCAGATGTAGAGACGCTTGCGAATGGTGCGCTGCTCCAGATGCACGAAGTCGGCAATGATGAGACGTGCAGAACGCAGGGCGGTGTCGCCACTGGTGATGGGGGCTGCCACGACACCCAGCAATGCCAGGATGCTGCCAAAGGTGAGAAGCCAGTCCTTGCTGATGATGGTCACCACAGAGGGAGCATCATTCACGGCATCAGCGCCGCCGGCTATCAGCTCATAGCCCGGCGTGGGCTGGTTATAGAAGAAGAACATAGCCACGGTGGCCCAGATGAGCGCTACGATTCCCTCGGTTATCATTGCGCCATAGAAGATGGGGCGGCCTTGACGCTCGCTCTTCATGCAACGGGCCATGAGCGGGCTCTGCGTGGCATGGAAGCCACTGATGGCGCCGCAGGCAATGGTTATGAACAAACAGGGGAACACGCTCTTCGGTGTCAACGCCTCAACGCTCAGACCTTCCCAAAGCTCAGGGATGGAGGGCCACTTGATGAAGAGCATCACCAGCAAGGCTCCGGCCATGAACAGCAGCGAGAAGGCGAAAAGCGGATATATCTTGCCGATAATCTTATCGATGGGCATGAGCGTGGCGATCAGATAATAGATGAAGATGACCACAATCCAAAACGTGTACTGCCCCATGCTCTCTGTGACGGCAGCGGGTTCCCACATATCGCCGAGAATCTTGGCAGGACTGAACACGAACACCGCTCCCACCATCATCAGCAGGAAGACGGAGAACACCAGCATTACCTGCTTGGTGGTGTTGCCCAGATAGCGGCCGATGATCTCCGGCTGGTTGGCTCCGCCATGACGAATGCTCAGCATACCACTGAGGTAGTCGTGGGTGGCTCCGGCAAAGATGCAGCCGAGCACAATCCACAGATAGGCTGCCGGTCCGAACTTGGCACCCATGATAGCACCGAAGATGGGACCCGTGCCAGCAATGTTCAAGAACTGAATCATGAAAATCTTCCACGAGGGCAGCACGATGAAGTCTACACCATCTGCCTTGACGACAGCCGGTGTTGGACGGTCGTCAGGGCCAAAAATCCGTTCTATCACACGGCCGTAAACGAAATAACCCACGACCAAAGCTATGAGACTCAGTAGAAATGTAATCATTGTATGACTTATTTGTTATTCAAATTCAAGCACAAAGGTACAAATTTAATTTGGATTAACGAAATAATTCCGTAACTTTGCACGGAAATTTTATATTTTGCACAATGAAGAAATCTATTCTTGCTCTCATCTTGCTGCTTTCACCCCTTTTTGGCTATGGGCAGAAGGACGAGATACGCGCCGTTTGGTTCACCACGCTCAACGGTCTTGACTGGCCGCGCACGAAGGCAACGACGCCCGCAAACACCGAGAGACAAAAGAAAGAGCTCACCGACATGCTTGACAAGCTGAAGGCTGTCAACATCAACACCGTGCTCTTCCAGACGCGCATCCGCGGCACCGTGGTCTATCCCTCCACGCTTCAGCCGTGGGACCACTGCCTGACGGGTACGCCAGGAAAGTCGCCCGGCTATGACCCCCTGCGGTTTGTCATCGACGAATGCCACAAGCGCGGCATGGAATGTCACGCATGGGTGGTGACGCTGCCCTTGGGCAAGTGGAATGAAATAGGCTGCAAGCAGATGCGGCAGAAATATCCCAAGGCGGTGAAACACATTGGCGAAAACGGATTCCTCAACCCTGAAGTCAATCAAACAGCCGACATCGTGGCGGAAATTTGTGCGGAAATCACAAGAAACTACGACATTGACGGCATACACCTTGACTACGCACGTTACCCCGACGGCTGGACCATCAAGGTTTCGCAAGAGCAGGGACGGCAAAACATCACGCGCCTCGTGCGTGCCATTCACGACCGCGTGAAGGCCATTCGTCCCTCGGTGAAGATGAGCTGTTCGCCGGTTGGCAAGTACAAAGACCTCTCGCGCTATTCCAGCCGTGGATGGAACGCCTATCAGAAAGTGTGTCAGGATGCACAGGGATGGCTTCGCATGGGACTCATGGACCAGCTCTACCCGATGATCTATTTCAAGGGCAACGACTTTTATCCCTTTGCCTCCGACTGGGCCGAACACCTCTATGGCAAGGAAGTGGCAGCAGGACTGGGCATCTGGTTTCTCGACAAGCGCGAAGGAAACTGGAAGATTGACGAGGTGATCAGGCAGCTGAACATTATCCGGCAGCTGGGCCTGGGACAATGCCATTTCCGCACCAAGTTCCTGCTCGACAACCATCAAGGTCTCTACGACTATCTGCGCGTTTTCAACTTTGCCGACTGCTGGCCGAAGGAAACGAAGATGCCTCTTTCGTTGTCGCCTTCTGAAAGACTACAACCAACTGACTATCAAGGAGAAAAGCCTGACGACCTGCAGAAGAACTCGAAACAAGAGAACATCCATTGTCCGCTTATCAACTGCCACGGACGCACGCTCACCCTGCCTCCATTGGCCGACGATTTCAAGGCCGTCTACGCTACCTTCGAGAGCCACACAGGCATCGTAGTGGCCAGGAAGGCCATCGTCGGCAACGAAGTAAACGTGAGCAACCTGCCAAACGGCAGCTACATCATGCGGGTGGTGAACAGCCGAGGTGCGAGCCATCGCACCGCTTATGTGCAAGTAAGGCACTAAGCAATACCCCCCACTTCACTTATCACTTATCACTTATCACTTGTCACTTATCACTTGTCACTTATCACTTATCACTTATTATTAGCTATGAGAAAAAACCTGCTTTTAGTCCTGTTGCTGCTGACGACCGCACTTCAGGCACAGACATTGAGAAAGTTCACACTCGACCTGACAGAAGACGGCAGCGCCCAGATGGTCTGCTTTCTTCCTGAGAAGCCCACCGGCAAGGCAATCGTAGGAGTTCCCGGTGGCGGCTACTCGGTATTGTCGAACACCCACGAAGGCACCATGGCCTCGGAGTGGCTCAACGGTCGCGGCATCGCCTATTTCGTGGTGAACTACCGCCTGCCGGGAGGCAACCGCGAGCTGCCCATCGGCGATGTGAGCAAAGGAATGCGCATCGTGCGCGACTCCGCATCGGTGTGGAACATCAATCCCCACGACGTGGGCATCATGGGATTCTCCGCTGGCGGACATCTGGCTTCGGTCATCTCCACACATGCGGACTTCGCCGTCAGGCCCGACTTCACCATCCTTTTCTATCCCGTCATCTCCATGGACGAACGCGTGTCGCACAAGTATTCCTGCCGCAACTTCCTGGGCGAGGAGGGACAGAAAGACGCGCAGCTCGTGAAAATGTTCTCCACCCAGAACGCCGTTCGTCGCCATCTCACGCCCCCGGCCATCATCATCATGGCCAACGACGACCGCCTGGTGCCTCCCGTCACGAACGGCGTGGCCTACTATTCGGCCATGCGCAATGCCGGCAACGAGTGCTCCATGTACATCTACCCCTCGGGCGATCATGGCTTCGGCTTCGGACCGTGGTTCAAATATCGTGAGCAGATGCTGACGGACCTCGGCAACTGGCTCGACGCTCGTCAGACGCCTCAGCCCAATGCCATAAGGGTGGCGTGCATTGGCAACAGCATCACCGACGGACATGGCATCGACATGGCGCCGCGCTATGGCTATCCTGCGCTGTTGCAACAGAAGCTGGGCAACGACTATTGGGTGAAGAACTTCGGCGTGAGTGCCCGCACCATGCTCAACAAGGGCGACCATCCCTACATGCAGGAGAAGGCATGGGAAGACGCGAAAGCCTTCGATGCCGACGTCGTCATCATCAAGCTGGGCACCAACGACTCCAAGCCCCAGAACTGGCAACACGGCGATGAGTTCAGACAAGACCTGATGCAGATGATTACCACCTTGCGACCCGACCTCGCCAACAAGCAGAAGAAGAAGCGGAAGAAGAGCAGTAAGGCCCCCGAGGCAAGACCGCGCATCCTGCTTTGCACGCCCATCCCCGCATTCAAGAGCACTTGGGACATCAGCGACGAGGTGATTACGAACGAGATCATCCCCATCATCAAGCAGGTGGCTGCCGAGAATCAGCTGGAGGTCATCGACTTGCACACACTCTTTGCCGAAGATGCCGACAAAGTGATGACAGATGGCATACACCCCAACGAGAAAGGGGTGCAGAAGATGGCCGAAATCATCAGCGGTGCCATACGACAATAAGGGTCTCAACTTTCGCAAGCTCTGCTTGCCTCAGTTTTAGAGGTGAGTGGTGAGAGGTAAGAGGTGAGAGGAATGCGGGCAAGCCCCGAATAGAATCATAAAAAGGAAACAGAAGAGGTATTCTCTTACTTCTCACCACTTACCTCTCACTTCTAAAAGTGGAGCAAAGTGAAACATGCGAAACTTGAAAACATCCCCTATATAGGTCGTGTCTTTTATGCTGCAAAGGTATAAAAGACATTCATTGCAACAAAGAAAAAACAAAATAAAAAGCGCTGCAAATCCTGCTGAAATGGTCAAAACACATGATTATCAGAGAGTTGTATGAATTATTCAATAGCTCCCCATTTCAAAAAAAGTTCCCAAAGTTCCCATTCCCGAAGTTCCCGAAAATCGTTTTTCTACGTTTCAGGTTCCGCCAAAAAAGAACTATGAAAAAAGTATAATAATTTACAACTAAATATTTTATATTATAATATATAATATATATATTATATATTATAATATAGTTTCATTCTCAAACTTTTTCAAAAATTGATTTTCGGGAACTTCGGGAACGGGAACTTTGGGAACTTTGCGTGAAATTGTCTTTTCCTAAGAACGTAGACTTCAGACGGATATTGTTTACTGTTCATATGTTTTTGTGATTGATTTGTTCAACAGATTGGGAATCATTGTTGGTAAGATGGTAAAAACGATATTCAGGGAAAGGATGGGGCTGAGTATTTAGTGAGTGGGCACAATTTAGTGGAAAAGTTTTATGAGATTTATTTGGTGATATGGCGGAATATGTTTATCTTTGTAGACGAAATCGGCGCTAACGCGTCTAATACTATAATAATAAGCTAATGGGAAAGATAAAGACAATAGGTGTTATGACTTCTGGTGGTGATGCACCTGGAATGAATGCGGCCATTCGTGCGGTGACACGTGCGGGCATCTATAATGGGTTCAAGATAAAGGGCATCTATCGTGGCTGGGACGGACTGATCAACGATGAGATAAGGGACTTCTCGACGGAGAACGTGAGCGGCATCATCAACATGGGCGGTACCATCCTGAAGACAGCCCGCTCGAAGGAGTTCATGACGGTGGAGGGGCGGCAGAAGGCCTACGACAACATGGTGAAGCACAGCATAGACGCGCTGGTGGTGATTGGTGGCAATGGGTCGCTGACCGGTGCTCGTGAGTTTGCCGATGAGTTCGACGTGTGCTGCATCGGTCTGCCTGGTACCATCGACAACGACCTGTATGGCACCGACTCTACGATTGGCTATGACACCACGATGAACACCATCATGGAGTGTGTGGACCGCATACGCGACACGGCACAGAGCCATGAGCGCATTTTCTTCATCGAGGTGATGGGCAGGGATGCCGGCTTCCTGGCGCAGAACTCGGCCATTGCCAGCGGCGCCGAGGCTGCCATCATTCCCGAGGACAGCACCGACGTGGACCAGCTGGCTCGCTTCATGGAGCGCGGCATCAGAAAGTCGAAGAAGTCGTGCATCGTCATCGTGTCTGAGAGTCCCAAGTGTGGCGCCCTGTACTATGCCGACCGCGTGAGGAAGGAGTTCCCCGACTACGACGTGCGCGTGTCTATACTGGGCCATCTGCAGCGCGGTGGACGTCCCACGGCGCACGACCGAATACTGGCCTGCCGCACGGGCGTGGGAGCCATAGAGGCCATCTTGCAGGGGCAGCGAAACGTGATGATTGGACTGAGATACAACGAGGTGGTGTATGTGCCGTTCTCGGAAGCCATCAGGCAGGACAAGCCGTTCGACAAGAAACTCATTAAGGTGCTCGATGAGCTGAGCATATAAAAACTGAGAACTGAGAACTGAGAACTGAGAGGTGCCCAAGCGTCGAAGAGTCCGTGTTTGTCCGTATTTTTCTGAGCAGAGAAATCAGTCCGAGTCAGTCCGTGCTAATCCGTGGCAAAACACCCCGGCAGGCACTCCCCTCCTTCGGAGGGGCAGGGGGAGGTTCCCATGAACTCCCCTCCTTCGGAGGGGTCGGGGAAGGTTTTCAGTCCCGATGACCATTTAATGTAAAAGTTTATTTATTCTTTTTTATACAAGACATTATGAGTAAGAAATTCATCTGTGCCGTTTGTGGATATATTCATGAAGGCAACGAGGCACCGGAGAAGTGCCCGATTTGTAAGGCTCCTGCATCGAAGTTCTCTGAGCTGGTGGAGGATGGCGACGTTACTTATGCCACGGTGCATCGTATTGGCGATGGCAAGCCCGAGGGCGTGAGCGAGGAAATGATCAACGACCTGCGCAACCACTTCAACGGCGAGTGCGGCGAAGTGGGCATGTATCTGGCCATGGCACGTCAGGCCGACCGCGAGGGCTATCCCGAGATTGCAGAGGCATTCAAGCGCTATGCTTTCGAGGAAGCCGACCATGCAAGCCGCTTTGCCGAGCTGCTCGGTGAGTGCGTATGGGACACCAAGACGAACCTTGAGAAGAGAGCTGCCGCTGAGGCTGGTGCCTGCGAGGACAAGTTCCGCATTGCCAAGAACGCCAAGGCTGCCGGCTTCGATGCCATTCATGACACCGTTCACGAGATGGCCAAGGACGAGGCACGCCACGGTGCTGGCTTCGCCGGACTGCTGAAGCGCTATTTCCCGAAATGAGCGGGAAGAGCATGCGACTCTTGATGAGCGGCATCATGGTCATGGTGCCGCTCTTCATCATGGCTCAGCCACGTGTGGTCAAAGTGGGCAAACAGCAGAAGTTCCACAAGGTGCTGCCACCGGGCAACTATAGTGGGCTGACATGGCTGGGTGCTGACCGCTATGCCGTGGTGAGCGACAAAGGCGACGACGGCTTCTATGTGTTCAGAATGGAGATTGACACGGAGAAGGCAAAGGTGAGGAACGTCGGGAATGAAGGGTTCAGAAGTACAGGAAGGCAGAACAGCGATGCAGAAGGCATTGCGTTCGTTGCGGAGGAGCAGCGATTGTTCTTGTCCAGCGAGCAGAATGGAACGGTGAGAGAGCTGACCATCGATGGAAAGGAAACAGGAAGGCAGTTGCAGGTTCCCGAGTTGTTGCGACAACATCAGCCGAACCGTGGGCTTGAATCGCTGACATACGATGTGCAACAGAAACTGTTCTGGACGGTGACGGAAAGCACACTCATGGGCGATGGTGGCAACAAAGCGATGGAGGAAGGCCGTGGCGAAAGACTGCGCCTACAATCGTTTGGCAGCGACCTGATGCCGAGAGCACAATACGCCTATCAGACTGACGCGCCGGCAAAGCGGAAGAAGGGCAGAAACCATGTGCACGGAGTGAGTGAACTGGCGGCAATGGCCAACGGCTGGCTGCTGGTGATGGAACGGGAGTTCTATGTGCCGCGAAATAGGGTGGGGGCTTTCGTGGAGTGCAA
>JAEEGL011913928.1_pt1 | contig 15494 bp, 13 predicted proteins | sample 9134231 | NCBI WGS metagenome assembly JAEEGL01 (sample SAMN16246548, study PRJNA631951) | gut metagenome | biome: gut microbiome; feature: rumen; material: fiber-attached | host: Bos | place: Iran: Karaj | collected 2018-10
GAGACCATCGCCCGCTGTCTGGACGTTCCCTTCGCGGTCTCCGACGCAACCAGCCTCACCGAGGCCGGCTATGTCGGTGAGGACGTGGAGAACATCCTGCTCAAGCTGATCCAGGCGGCAGATTATGATATTGCCAAGGCCCAGCGCGGGATCGTCTATATCGATGAGATCGACAAGATCACCAAAAAATCCGAAAATGTCTCGATCACCCGGGACGTCTCGGGCGAGGGCGTGCAGCAGGGGCTGCTGAAGATCCTCGAGGGGACGCTGGCATCGGTTCCGCCGCAGGGCGGCCGCAAGCATCCGCATCAGGAGATGATCCAGATCGATACGACCGACATCCTCTTTATCTGCGGCGGAGCCTTTGACGGGCTTGAAAAGATCGTCGAGAGCCGGCTGGGAGAAAACAGCATCGGTTTTAACGGCTTCGTGGAAAAGAAGAGCGAAAAGAAGATCGGCGAGCTGTTCGCCCAGATCATGCCCCGCGATCTGGTGAAGTTCGGACTGATCCCCGAGTTTGTCGGCCGTGTGCCGGTGACGGTGGCGCTGAACGAACTGGATGAAGAGGCGATGGTCCGCATTCTGACCGAGCCGAAGAACGCGCTCATCAAGCAGTTCCGCGAGCTTTTCGCCATGGACGAGGTGGATCTCCGCTTCACCGACGAAGCGGTGCGGGCGGTAGCGAAGAAGGCGCTGGAGCGGAATATCGGCGCGAGAGGCCTTCGTTCGATCCTGGAAGCGGCGATGATGGACGTCATGTTCCGGATCCCTTCGGACAATACGATCGGCAGCTGTACGATCACGGAAGACGTGATCCTCGGGAAAGGCGGGCCGGAACTGACGTACCGGGAAAGCCGGGAGGAACTCCGGAAAAAGAAGAAGATCGACAACGCGATCGCATAGGCTGGAGAGGGGCGCTGCCGGCGCCCCCTTTCTGCAGAAGGGAGGACACATGGTCGTCAAACAAGTGAATCTGGAGACCGTGTGCGGCGTGACGAGCCGGTTTCCGGAAAACCGGCTGCCGGAGTTCGCCTTTGCCGGCAAGTCGAACGTCGGAAAATCCTCCCTCATCAACGGTCTGCTGAACCGGAAGAACCTGGCCCGGGTGGGGCAGGACCCGGGAAAGACCCGGACCGTCAACTTTTACAACGTCAACGAGGCGTTTTACCTGGTCGATCTGCCCGGCTACGGCTACGCGAAGGTCCCGCAGAAAGACCGGGAGGCCTGGGGCAGGATGATCGAGAAGTATCTGCACAGTTCGAAGATGCTCCGGCAGGTCTTCCTGCTCATCGATATCCGGCATGAGCCGGGTGCGAACGACCGGCAGATGTTCGAATGGATCACGGCTCAGGGCTTTCCGCCCGTGATCATCGCCACGAAACTGGACAAGATCAGCCGCAATGAGCGGCTGAAACAGATCAGGATCCTCCGGGAAGGCCTCGGCGCCGGCCCGGAGACGACGATCGTTCCCTACTCCGCCGTCACCAAAGACGGACGGGAAGAAATATACACAATCTTGGAGGCATTCCTATGAAACTGACCGATCTACGTTCCCTTTTCCGGGAGACCTCTGCCTACGCAGGGCAGGAGATCACCGTCTGCGGGTGGGTGCGCAATCGCAGGGATTCCAAGGTCTTCGGCTTCATCATGCTCAACGATGGCAGCTTCTTTGAATCTCTGCAGGTGGTGTACGACAATACCCTGCCGAATTTCAATGAGATCAGCCATATCAATATCGGGGCGGCTCTGATCGTCAGGGGCGTCGTCGAACTCACGCCCGCGGCCCGGCAGCCTTTCGAACTTAAGGCGACCGAGATCACGGTCGAAGGCGCATCGACACCGGATTACCCGCTGCAGCCCAAGCGCCACAGCGTGGAGTATCTGCGGACGATCCCGCACCTGCGGCCCCGGACCAATCTTTTCAGCGCCGTCTTCCGCGTCCGCTCGCTGGCGGCTCACGCGATCCACTGCTTCTTCCAGGAGCGGGGCTTCGTGTACGTGCATACGCCGCTCATTACGGGCAGCGACTGCGAAGGCGCGGGCGAGATGTTCCGCGTGACCACGCTGGATCCGGACAATCCGCCGCGCACGCCGGACGGAAAAGTGGATTTCTCCGAGGATTTCTTCGGGAAACAGACGAACCTCACTGTGAGCGGCCAGCTGAACGGGGAGACCTTCGCGATGGCTTTCCGGAACATCTATACCTTCGGGCCGACCTTCCGCGCGGAGAACTCCAATACGACCCGCCACGCGGCCGAGTTCTGGATGATCGAGCCGGAGATGGCTTTCGCCGACCTCGAGGACGATATGGAAATCGCCGAGGCCATGCTGAAGTACATCTTCCGCTACGTGCTGGAGCATGCGCCGGAAGAGATGAAGTTCCTGAACGATTTCGTCGACAAGGGCCTGCTGGAGCGTCTGGACCATGTGCTGAACTCCGATTTTGGCCGGGTGACCTACACCGAGGCGGTAAAACTGCTGGAAAAGCACAACGACCGCTTCGATTACAAAGTCTTCTGGGGCTGCGACCTGCAGACCGAGCACGAGCGCTTCCTCACCGAGGAGATCTTCAAACGTCCGGTCTTCGTGACGGATTATCCGAAGGAGATCAAGGCCTTCTACATGAAACTCAACCCCGACGGAAAGACCGTGGCAGCCATGGACTGCCTGGTCCCGGGCATCGGGGAGATCATCGGCGGAAGCCAGCGTGAGGATGATTATGAGAAGCTCCTTCAGCGCATCCGCGAGCTGGGCCTCAAAGAAGAGGACTACGGCTTCTACCTGGATCTGCGGCGCTTCGGGACGGCCCGCCACGCCGGCTTCGGTCTGGGCTTTGAACGCTGCGTGATGTACCTGACCGGTATCGGGAATATCCGGGACGCGATCCCCTTCCCGCGCACGGTGGGCAACTGCCAGCTGTAAAACGATGAAGCAGCGCTTTCCCGCGCTGCTTTTTGCATTTTCGGGCCGGCCTCTGGCCGGAGAAAGGAAGAACGATGGCTTACGAACGACTGACAGAGATCCTGCGGGATTCCTCCCGCATCGTCTTTTTCGGAGGCGCGGGCGTCTCCACCGCCTCGGGCATCCCGGATTTCCGCAGCGCGGACGGGCTTTACCAGCAGAAATACCGCCGGACCCTGAGTCCGGAGGAGATGGTCTCGCACAGCTTCTTCGTGCAGGATCCGGAGGATTTCTTCGCCTTCTACAAGGATAAGCTGATCTATCCCGAGGCGCAGCCGAACGGCTGTCACCGGGCGCTGGCGAAACTGGAGGAAATGGGCAAGCTCCTTTCGGTGGTCACCCAGAACATCGACGGTCTGCATCAGGCGGCCGGCAGCAAGCGGGTCTGGGAACTCCACGGCTCGGTGCTCCGCAATTACTGCACCCGCTGCCGGAAGTTCTACGGCGTCGAAACGGTGCTGGAGGCGGAGGGCGTCCCCCGCTGCCCGGCCTGCGGCGGGATCATCAAGCCGGACGTGGTGCTCTACGAGGAGGGCCTGGATGAAAAGGTGATAAACGGGGCGGTCTCGGATATCCGCCGCGCCGATACGCTCATCATTGGCGGCACTTCGCTGGTCGTCTATCCGGCAGCCGGCTTCATCTACTATTTCCGCGGAAAACACCTGGTCCTCATCAATAAGAGCGAGACGGGAGCGGACAGTATGGCTGAGCTGGTCATCCGGGACGATATCTCGAAGGTGATGGAAGAGGCCGTTTCCGCCCTGTGAGCGGCGAGTCTTGACTTTTCCCGGGGCTGTGCGACCTTTGTGATCTACGGATGCCGGCTGGGCGGGTACCTCGCCTACCGCGAGATGAAGAGCACGTCCTACAAGAAGAACATGAAGGGCGAGATCAAGGACGGCAAGACGGTGCCCTTCGGCGTCAAGATCGCCATCTGGGTCACCTGCGCCCTGCTGTATGCCCTGGAAGTCGTTCCGGTGTTCTACCGCCTGGCGAACGGTGCCGGCAGCAACGTGTGGTGCTACATCGGCTTCGCGATCATGATCAGCGGCATTACGCTGGAGTCCGCGGCTGACCTGCAGAAGAATAAAGCCAAGAAGGTGAATCCCCGCCGCTTCGTGGATACGGGCCTGTTCCGCATCGTCCGCTGCCCGAACTACCTGGGCGAGATGATCATGTGGACCGGCGTCATCATTTCCGGCATCGGCGGTGTCTGGGGCATCGGCCAGTGGATCTTTTCCATCATCGGCTATGCCGGCATCATCTACGTGATGTTCAGCGGCGCCCGCCGGCTGGAGATCCGCCAGGATAAGAACTACGGGAACGATCCGGAATACCAGAAATACGTTTCTACCGTCCCGATCCTGCTGCCGTTCGTCCACCTCTACAGCGTGAAGAAACACAAATGGTTGGTCGCGTAAGCGGCTGTCCCCCGAAAGACGCCCGGCTTTCCTCCCGGAAGGCCGGGCGGTTTGGTTTGAATCCCAACATGAGGTGTGGAAATAGAAGTAAAGCAGACCATCTCGCCTTGATAAAGCATACTTCTCTAATAAAAAGTGAAACACATTTCTTGACAGCTGAGAAAAAAGCGCAGAAAAACAGTTGAAATGATCCTTGAGGAGTGCTATCCTCAAAAAGCAGAAGGTGTATCGTGAGTGAAGTAAAGGAGGGTACCGCGACAGCGGGAGGCGTATACACGCTTCGGGTCAGGCGTCTCACTTCTGTCTCCAGCCCGAATGTGACTTATTACGGACTGGCATGGTACAGTTATTAAAGTAGTGAGGGTGGTTGTGATGAAGAAGAATATAATCTGGATTACTGCAGGAGCGTTGTTGATTCTTACCGTTCTTGGGATGACTACAATGCCCAGTTTGGTGGGGGGGCTTGTTAAAGGAAAAGACATTTTCGGGACTTATGTACTGAAGCAGGATGATGAGGACGGACCGTCTTTCTCTGACCTTTCGGGGAGAATTCAGGTTTCAGAAAAGACGTCGGACAGCATTTTAATGCAGAGATTTGACGATGATGAAGTTATCGTGCTTGAGACGGAAGACGACAGGGACATGCTGGTTCGATGGATTGAAAAAGAATGTCCGAGTGCTGCATCGTCGGAGAAGTACGAGTACCTGATCAGCCAGTTGCAGTTGCGGATTACGGAAAAAACACTCAAGAAGAATGTGTTCCTCGTGCTCTTGACGCATAAGTTTTATGCAAATAGGTGTTTCGTTGAAGCAGAAGAAACAGATAATCAGGGGGAGATTCGTCTGATCATCTCCGAGGTTGGGGAGTACGATCTGAGTGACTGGGGGCCGTTTTCGACAATTCTTTTTATTGGGATTTCGCGGAGCAGGATGGAGAAAGTTTCGTCGGTGGACATAGTTCATCAGCTGCTTGACTCAGAGAGCCATGCATTTGAAGAGGATAAATGGGTCGGTTTTCCGTGGTTCTACTCTCAGGAAGAGCTGTTTAAAGGAGAAAAGATAACCGATTATCCCGCGATTAAGAGTTGGCTTCCTTACGCCAGACGCCCGGAATGAGCCGTCGCTGGCAACTGAAGGGTCTCTATCAGGGTGATGCCAAGGTCGGAATAAGAAAGAGCTTCTAAAAAAGGGCTCTATGTCAATAGTTGGGGTGGGACTTGTTAAAAGTCCCGCTCCTTCTTACGTTTTTGAGGGTTTGGATGCTGTGCCCGAATAATGGGCTCTATGTCAATAGTTGAAATGGAACTTACCAAAAGCCTCGTTCTGACATTCACAAAAACTTCTAATTTCTTCTCTTGATTTAGGACGCTTTCCCCGGGTATAATAAGCCTGCGCCGGAGTGCGGCGCAGTGGGAGTTTTGTATGAACGAAGACAATAACCGGAATCAGAACGATAAAAACAATAACAATCGGAATATCATCCGCATCCTGATGGTGTCCCTGCTGGCGCTGGTGGCGATCTCGCTCCTGTCCCGGCTGGTCTTCGCCGGAGATGCCAGTTCCGTGAGTTACGACGAATTCCTGGAGATCCTGAAGACGAAGGAGATCAAGGAAGTCGTTTTCAACGAGACCTACAACGAGGTGAGCGCCGAGATCAAGGATCCGGCAAGAGGCGAGCCTTCCGGTTATTCCACGGCGATCGTGGACAAGGAGGCGGCGCTGGAGATCATCAACGAGAGAAACATCCCGTACCGGGGAACGGTCATCCGTTCGTCCTCCTGGCTGATGATCATTATTTACGTAGCGTTCTTTGCCTTCATGATCTGGTCCTTCGCCAGCATGCGTAAGGGCGGCGGCCTTTTGGGAAATCTGGGGAAGAGCAACGCGAAGGTCTATGTGCAGAAAGATACCGGCGTGACGTTCCAGGATGTGGCCGGGCAGGACGAGGCCAAGGAATCTCTGGTGGAGATCGTGGAATTCCTGCACGATCCCGGCCGTTATGTCCAGATCGGGGCGAAGCTGCCGAAGGGCGCGCTGCTCGTAGGCCCGCCCGGCACCGGCAAGACCCTGCTCGCGAAGGCGGTCGCCGGCGAGGCCCGCGTGCCGTTTTTCTCCCTGGCAGGCTCCGATTTTGTGGAAATGTTCGTCGGCATGGGCGCTTCCCGGGTGCGCTCCCTGTTCAAGGAAGCCCAGCAGATGGCCCCCTGCATCATTTTCATCGATGAGATCGACGCGATCGGCAAGACCCGCGACGCCCGCTACGGCGGGAACGACGAGCGGGAGCAGACTCTGAACGCGCTGCTGGCCGAGATGGACGGTTTCGATTCCTCGAAGGGCGTGTTCATCCTGGCGGCGACCAACCGCCCCGAGGTGCTGGACCCGGCGCTCATGCGGCCGGGGCGGCTCGACCGGCGGATCATCGTGGACAAGCCGGATCTCAAGGGCCGCGAAGCGGTGCTGCGCGTCCACGCGAAGCACGTGAATCTGGGCGAAGACGTGGATCTTGGCGAGATCGCACTCGCGACGAGCGGCGCGGTCGGCTCGGATCTGGCCAATATGATCAACGAGGCGGCGATCCTGGCGGTGAAAAAAGGCCGGCAGTATGTCACGCAGGCGGATCTGTTTGAATCGGTCGAGGTAGTCATCGCCGGCAAGGAAAAGAAAGACCGGGTGATGAACGCGCAGGAGAAGCGCATGGTGGCCTATCACGAGGTCGGACACGCGCTGGTGGCGGCGCTGCAGAAGCATACCGAACCGGTGCAGAAGATCACGATCGTGCCCCGGACCATGGGCTCCCTCGGCTATGTAATGCAGACGCCGGAAGAGGAGAAATACCTGAATACCAAGGCGGAGCTGGAAGCCGAGCTGGTCACGCTGCTGGCCGGCCGGGCGAGCGAAGAGATCTTCTTCGAATCGGTCTCCACAGGCGCCTCGAACGATATCGAAAAAGCCACCAAGCTGGCGCGCTCCATGGTCACCCGCTTCGGCATGAGCGAGGAGTTCGGGCTGATGTCGCTGGAGGATATCGCGAACCAGTATCTGGATGGGCGTTCCTATCTGACCTGCGCGGATGAGACGGCCGCGAAGGTGGATCAGGTGATCAAGGATCTCCTGCGGAAATCGTACGAGGCCGCGAAGGAGTATATCCGCGGCAATGAACGGGCGATGGCACGGATCGCGGATTATCTGATTGAGAAGGAGACCATCACCGGCAAGGAATTCATGCGGATCCTGGCCGAAGTGAAGGACGCGGAGGCTGAGCAGGCGGAAGAAGCCGGTGCGGAACCGTCAGCGGAGAACTGAATCATCTGATAACGCAGCAAAGAGCGGATCCCCCGGGGTCCGCTTTCTTGTCGGAAAAGGCTGGACAAAAGTTCTGTGCCGGCGGTAAGATGAGAGTGCAGAGAAGGGGAAACGCAGGAGGAAGAGATGGGAAAACGGTACAGTCTGGGAATTGATTTCGGGACACTCAGCGCCCGGGCGGTGCTGCTGGATCTGGAAAGCGGGCAGACAGCGGGCAGCGCTTCGTATGTGTATCCGCACGGGGTCATGAGCTGCCCGCCCGGAGGAAGTGCCGGCGGACGGCGGATGGAACTGCAGGATCCGGCGGACTATACCGAGGCGCTTGAAAGGGTCGTACGGGAAGTCCTTTCCGGGGAAGACGGAGGTCTGGTCGCGGCCGTGGGGATCGATTTTACTTCCTGCACGCCCCTGCCTCTGGACGATGACCTGACGCCGCTCTGCTCGCTGCCCAAATGGCGGAGCATCCCCGACGCCTGGCCGAAGCTCTGGCGGAGCTTTGCCCTGCCGCAGGGAAAAAAGATTGCGGAAGCTGCCCTGCGCCGCGGAGAGCCGTTTCTGGAGCAGACCTGCGGGAAAGTCTCGCCCGAATGGCTGCCGGTAAAGCTGCTGGAAGTGAAGGAAGAGTCGCCTGAGCTGTACCGGGCGGCCGCGTACTATATGGAGGCGGGCGACTGGCTGGTCTCGCGCCTCGTGGGCGAGCCGGTAAGGAGCGCCAATCCGGCCTCTTTTAAATGCTTTTATCGGAACGGGTTCCCGGGAGAAGAGTTCTTCGAAGCGGTGGATCCGTCCTGGACGGGCGTCGTTTCCGGCCCCCTTCGCGGAAGGATCGTCCCGGTCGGGCAGAAGGCGGGGAAGCTCTGCCGGGAGGCGGCAGACCGGCTGGGACTGCCGGAGGGCATCCCCGTCGGCGGAATGATCACGGACGCGCATGCGGGCGTCTATGCTTCCGGCGCTGCTTTTGACGGAGGCATGCTTTCGGTGCTCGGGACTTCGGCCTGCCATATGCTGCAGTCGGCGGCGGGCCTTCCGGCTCCCGGGGCGGCAGCCTGCGTGAAGGACGGTCTGGTGCCGGGACTGTGGACCTACGAGGCGACGCACCTGATGGGCGACGGCTTTGAGCGTTTTGTCGGCTGCTTCTGTCCGGAAAGCCTGAAGGCGGAGGCGGCGGCCCGCGGCGAGAACATCTACGCCTTCCTCAATGAGAAGGCCGCCGGTATGATGCCCGGAGAAAGCGGACTGACGGTGCTGGACTGGTTCGGCGGCAACCGCTGCATCCTGGGGGATTCCTCGCTTACCGGCGTGATCGCGGGGCTGACCCTGCGCACGGAACCGGCAGAGATCTACCATGCTTTGCTGGAAGCGGCCGCCTTCTCGATGAAGGTGAACTGCGACAATTATGAAACGAATGGGCTGAGCATCCGCCGCATCGTAGCGACCGGCGGGCTCGCGCGTAAAAATGCCGCCCTGATGCAGATCATCAGCGACGTGATGGAGCGGGAGATCGCGGTCTGCTCAGCCGACGAGGGTCCGGCCCTCGGAAGCGCGGTTTACGCTTCTTCGCTGACCGGGGAACGAACCCTCAAGGACGCTGTGCGGGACTATGCCGCGCCGGCCGGCCGCATTTTCCGGCCCGATCCGGAACGTGCCGGGACCTATCGGAAGCTCGATGCCCGCTGGCTTAAGCTGCACGACCTGCTGGGGAGGGAGCATCCGGAACTGATACGCCGCTAGAACAGAAGAGCAGACCGGCGGTCTGCTTTTTTGTGCGAAAAATGAGGCGATTTCCCGCTTTTTACCTTTCTTCTTCTTGACAGACGGCGGGATTCGGGTACGATGGAGGCGGGGAGACCCACGGAAGTCTGAACAAGCGAAAGGAGGGCTGCATTTTGCCGAGAAGAATCGTATCGGTGCTGCTCGCTCTGGTTCTGTCGGCCGTGCTCTGTGCCTGCGATCTCAGCTCACTGCTCCCGACGAAGGAGGCATCCTCCGCCGCGGAGAGTCTGAACGAAGAGCTGGCCGGCGACGGCACCTCGTACGCCGATTTTATGCAGATCATGGCGGAGATCAAGGGCTTTGGAGACCGGGCTGCCGAACAGGGCCTGCCGGTCCACAGCGAGTACTATTATTCTTTTGCCGGCGCTTCGGTGAGTGCGCTGCGCTACGCCGCCGAGTACATTCTCTGGCTCAAGGGAGAAGGGGACACACTGGCTTCGTTCACGGCCGGCAGCCGTTACTCCGGCTGGAGCACCATTGCCGGGATCAACTATGCCTCGCCTTATCCGAGCTATTTCGAAGGGCTGCTGCTGGAGATCCAGGGAAAATACGAGGAATCCCTCGAGCCGTTCGCGGCGGCTTCGGTCATGCCTCTGTTTCCGGAGGAAGGACTGGATTTCTACTATCTGAAGAAGATGAGCGTTCCTGCGCTGTACGAGCTTCGGGACAGGCTGCGGGAGCTGGAAGATCAGATTTACGGGGCGTACAGCCCGGTGCTGTCGGGAGAGGAGTGGGATCGCCGGTACTTCGACGCGGAATACCTGATCGGCCTGTCGGGGGAGCAGATCCTCGCGGGGGACTATGATCGCGCCCTCTGGTTTGCCGGGCAGGCGCTGAAGGCGGATCCGTTTGATAAGCGCTCCTGGCAGAATGCCGCGGCCTGCGCGTTTTACGCGGAGGATATGGAACAGATGGGCGCTTACGTGGACGAGGGCCTGGCCGTCTTTCCGGACGACGAGTCCCTGCAGATGCTGCGCCAGGGCATGCTGGACGCGGTCAAAGAAATGGAGGCGGGGTCATGAAAAAGAAACGGATCCTCCCGGCCGTTCTGGCGGCCCTCGCGCTTACCCTCACGGTCCTTGTTCCGGGGACGGAAACGGAAGCAGAGCCTTCGCAGCAGCATAATATGGCTGAGATCGTGGGCATCGATTATGACCGCATCACCCAGAAGGCGGGCGGCGGGAAGAAGTCGGCTCCGGTCGAACTGAAGCTGGGCGATGTCTCTTTTACAGGCGAACTGACGGGTGATTTCGGTCTTTCCTACGAAGAACTCAATCAGATCATCCGGCAGACGCTGGAGGAAAAGGACCTGACGGCGGAACGCGTCGCGCTTGTAGCGAAGATCGCCGCCCGGGCACAGAAGGACGCGAAGCTCTACTGGGGCGAGCAGGTGCTGGAAGGGCTGCTGTCTTATCTTTCCGTTCCCGGAACGGCGATCAGCGTGAGTGATTACTATGAACTCATCGTGCACGGGAATGTGAAGCCGGCGGCCAAAGCGGTGGCGGTGGACAATGCCAAAGCGGCCGCAAAGTCGGCGCTGAAGGCGGCTGCCGGTGCGTCCGGCAAAGTCGGACGGGTGGCCAAGGCGCTTTCCTCCGGCGGCGGCGGGGGAAATCCCCTGACGGGAGCGGTCACGAATACCGCTAAGGTCGCTTACGACTGGACTCAGGGCAGCAAACGCTTCGACGATTACATGAAGCTGCTGGAAGAGAACCTGGCAGTCATCAACGATTTCTACGCGGCATGCAGCCGGCGGGCCGTCGCTCTGGCGGACAGCAAGGATATCACGAATACCTGGAAGATCCGCTTTGACGCGCGGAAGAACTACCGCACGTACAACGCCACGTTCTGGGACATCCCGGGCAACATGATGAGCGTGAAGCTGAGCGGGGAACTGGTGAACGACGGAAAAGAGGCAGCCGGCACCTACTCCGGAACGCTCTGGCTCGATTTTGAAGCGGTAGACCTTTCGCCCATGGAGCGGAACCTGGAGAAGACAGGCGGACTTAGGGCCTTCTATACGCTGCTGCACAGTACCGGCGGCTACAAAAAGACGTTTGATTCCGGAGACAAAGCCGTCCTCCGGAGGGAAGTACAGGGCGTTTTATCCGTCACAGTCAGTGAAACGAACGGAACCGTGAAGCCGAAGGTCAGCGGGAGCCTTACCTCCGGCGGGGACGAGACCACGTTCGAGTTCGGCAGGCACATCACGTGGCGGGACGAGACCTGGGCGTCGATGGGCAGCATCGGCGTCACGGAAGCCTGGTTCATCACCGGGGAGATCGATTCGATCTCCATGGAAAGTTCTTCCCGGGTGGAGTACAAGGGCACCGTCCAGACCCAGAAAGACTCGAACGAGACGTTCGCTCAGGATCCGGGGACCATCTTCGCGCCGCTTGGCAGTGCGCCGGAGATCGTCATCCGCTTTTCTCCGTGAACACCGGCCTGAGAGGAGGAAGACACGATGAAGACGATCAAATCTGTTTCAACCGTATTGCTTGCCGTTCTGGCGGCCCTTGCGCTCACGGCCTGTACGATCACCATCGGCCGTCCGTCCCAAAGCACCGAGGACGACGATCCCCCGCTCACCCGGGTGGATCCCGGCGAGCAGGAGCCTTCTGCTGCTGCCGGTTCGGAGCTTGGAGATATTCTGGCCCTTTTGGGCGGGGGGAATTCGGAGGAGGCCCGGCAGGCGATCATCGAAGCTGCCAAAGCGCAGGGGTATGAGGCCTTCTACGGCGAAGACGGCAGCCTGATCCTGAAGGGCGCCGACGGAACAACTCTGGTGCAGGGGCCGGACGGCAGCTGGTCGATGCAGGGGAGCGGCGAAGGCACTCCTCAGCTGGGCGGCGAGTGGCCTGAAAACGAATATACGCGGCAGGTTCCGAAGCCCGGGCTGCCGATCTACGCCTCGAGCCTCGAAGAAGATTCGTTCAGCGTGGTTTTTTCCGGCGCCGAACTCGGGTCGGTCAAAGCGTATGCCGCATCGCTGAAAGCGGCGGGGTTCACGTTGGAAGCGGAAGAGCAGGAGCAGAGCCTCTACGGGGTGAGCATGTATACTTACGTCGCGGAAAACGCCGGAGGTTTCCGGGTATCTCTCTATTTTGCCTCGGGAACGGGCGGCCTGACGATCAGCAAATAGCCTTTGGAGCATGGAAAAGGACGGGCAGCTGCCCGTCCTTTTTTATGGCTCTCCGGTGTATCAGAAAGGCTTTTTCAGTTCGATCCGGTCCTCCGGCACGATCCCGAAACGGGCGGCGTAGGCGTATGCCTCCGCCAGATGTTCCGGGTTCGCCACGCTGTCCGGCTGGTGTGCGTCGCAGCCGAGGTATATCCTGTTCCCGACCGAAGCGGCGGTCTCCCAGAAAAAGTCTCTCGGGTAGCCGCGTTTTTCCGAGAGGCCGAGGAGGTTGATCTCCAGGGGGATATCCAGCGCTTTCGCTCCTTCGCAGAGCCGGCGCATCTCCGCCTGATAGAAGGAAGGCGAACCGGTAAAGGTAAGGAGGTCGGGATGGGCCGCTGCGCTGAAAAGGCCGGTGGAAAGCGCTTCCAGGATCCGGTCCGTATACTGTTTCAGCCGCCCGGGATCCTCCGTCGGGCGGAAGTTCCAGGGCTTTTCCGTGCTGTCGTTGTAATGCTGGCCGAGGAGAAAAAAGTCGACCGGGTAGGGGCGGAGAAGATCCAGCATCGCGGGTAAGAGATCCGGATAGTACTCCGCTTCAAAGCCGATGCGGAGGTCGATCTCGCCGCGGTATTCTTCCTTCAGAGACAGGAGGGAAGTAAAGTAGCCGTCCAGTTCGCGGATGGGGACGCGGAAGGGCGACTCATGCCCGTCCGGAAAGGGCATCGGCACGTGGTCGGAAAAGCCGAGAAGGGTCAGGCCCCGGGCAATGGCGGTCTCCACTAATTCGCGGTCGGCGCCGTGCGCGTGGCCGCAGCGCCAGGTATGGGTATGGTAATTGGCTTTCATACGGTTGTTCCTCCTGTTTCCACAGCAAGTACGGTCAGGTCCGTCCCGCTGACGCGGAAACGGATGTTCTGAGCCCCGAAGGCCAGCCCATAGATCCGTTCCGGATTGTCCTGGTAACCCGGACGCGGATCGAGGGAGAGGATCCCGCGCAGGGCAGCCCGCTTCTCCGACGGGATCCGCTCCTCGGTTCCCGGAAGAAAGGCCACGGACAGGCGGGCTTCCTTCTTCTGTTCTCCGAAACTTCCCCGGGCGTCGGGGAAGGCGTCCGCGTAAGGAAGATAGGGCTTGATATCGTAGACGGGAGTCCCGTCCATCAGATCGGCCCCGCCGACGAGCAGTACCGGCCCTTCCGGATCGTTCCAGAGGATCTCCCGGAGTATGACGGCGGAGAGCCCGAGCGGGTTCGGGCGGTTGGGACTGCGCGTCGCAAAGACGCCGACCCGGGTGTTGCCGCCCAGTTTCGGAGGTCGTACGGTGGGAGACCAGATGCCTTTCTCCCCGGTCCCTTCCGAGAACCCCCAGATGAGCCAGAGCATGGAATACTCTTCCAGACCGCGCAGGGCTTCCTGCCGCCGGTATTCCGGCAGAAAGACGAGACGGGAGAGCAGTGCTTCGGCGAGCCCGCTCTGACGCGGCACTCCGAACTTCTCCCGCAGGTCATTATGGATAGTAGCAATGGGCAGGATCTCCATGGACAGCTCCTTTCCGCCCCATTGTAGCAGAATTCCGCCGCAGTGCAAGCCGGAAGAGCCTTTACTTTTTCCTCAGGGAAGGGTATCATAGAGGCATCTTAGAGACAGGAGATATGCGATGGGCAATATCTTTTATTTTGCCTGGGAGCCGCAAATGATGGAGTGGCTCCAGGCGCACCTCCCCTCCTTCGCGGCGGGGCTTTTCAGCGTGCTTACCCTCCTCGGCGAGGAAATGGCACTCGTTTTGCTGCTCGGCTTCCTGTACTGGGTCTACGACAAGGAATTCGGTATGTTCGTCGGCGTCAATATGGTGGCCACTCTGACCTGGAACCCCATGATCAAGAACATCGCCCTGCGGCCCCGGCCCTATATGGTCCACGAGGGCGTTCAGTGCCTGAAGCCCGTGGACGCGAGCGCGGATATCATGGACCTTTCCGCGCAGGGCTACTCCTTCCCCAGCGGGCATTCGGCCAACGCGGTGACCGCCTACGGATCGCTGGCGGTCTACACGAAGAAGACCTGGCTGATCATCGCGGCGGCGGCCGTGGCGTTCATCGTGGGCTTTTCCCGCGTCGTGCTGGGCGTTCATTATCCCACGGACGTGATGGCGGGCTGGACGCTCGGCCTCATCGTGATCTTCCTGCTTTCGTTCCTGCAGCGGAAGATCCGCGACCGGCGGATCCTGTACGTGATCCTCTTCCTGCTGGCTGTCCCGGGCTTTTTCTACTGCAAGAGCACGGACTATTATTCTTCCTTCGGCATGATGATCGGTCTGTTCGCGGGCGATCTGTTCGAGCGGAGATTCGTCCGTTTCGAGAATACCCGGAAGGTGATCCCGGCCATCCTCCGGCTGGCGGTCGGTGTGGCCCTGTTCTTCGGCCTCAACACCGTCCTGAAAATGCCCTTCAACAAGGATTTCCTCGCCAGCGCGACGATGGGCTCCTATCTGGTGCGCACCGCCCGCTACGCGCTCGTGATCTTCCTGCTGATGGGCGTCTACCCCCTTTGCTTCCGGATCGGGAAGAAGAAGGAAGAGGAGAAAGCCTGAGCCGATCCCCGAACCAAAATAGACCGCAGGAGCGAATGGCCCCTGCGGTTTTTTTCTGCGGCGCGGCGATCATTCTTCCGAGGCCGCGCTCTTTTTCTGCTCCAGAGTCCGGATGACGAAGAGCGTGCCGATCATCAAAACGACACCGATCGCCAGGCAGACGGCCGCGTTCTGGATGAGACCGGCCAGGATATAGTTCACGAAGCAGACCGCGCCGACGGTCACGGCGTAGGGGATCTGCGTCGAAACGTGGTTCACATGATTGCACATGCCTCCGGCCGAAGCCATGATCGTCGTATCGGAAATGGGCGAGCAGTGGTCGCCGA
>JAEEGL012104087.1_pt1 | contig 15494 bp, 11 predicted proteins | sample 9134231 | NCBI WGS metagenome assembly JAEEGL01 (sample SAMN16246548, study PRJNA631951) | gut metagenome | biome: gut microbiome; feature: rumen; material: fiber-attached | host: Bos | place: Iran: Karaj | collected 2018-10
ATTATACGGATTTAAGAGATGCTCTTGAAAAATTGCAGCTGAACGATGCCGCTCTTCAATATGAGCCGGAAACCTCAGTTGCTCTGGGATTCGGATTCCGCTGCGGCTTTCTTGGACTTCTCCATCTTGAGATCATTCAGGAAAGACTTGAAAGAGAATATATGCTGGACCTTGTTACAACGGCCCCCAGCGTTATCTACAAGATTTTTAAGACCGACGGTGAGATGATAGAACTCACCAACCCCACGAACATGCCGGACCCTTCCGAGATCGAGCATATGGAGGAGCCCATCGTTTCCGCCGAGATCATGGTACGTACCGAATTTCTCGGTGCCATCATGAAGCTTTGCCAGGAGCGCCGCGGTGTATATCTCGGAATGGAATATATGGAGCAGACAAGAGCGCTGCTTAAATACGAGCTTCCTCTAAACGAGATCATCTACGATTTCTTTGACGCGCTGAAATCCCGCTCCAAAGGATACGCATCCCTCGATTACGAGCTTAAAGGCTACCAGACGTCAAAACTCGTGAAACTTGACATCTTGATAAACCATGAGGAAGTTGATGCACTTTCATTCATAGTCCATGCCGACGGTGCTTACGAACGCGGCAGGAAGATGTGCGAAAAGCTCAAGGAAGAGATACCGAGACACCTGTTTGAGATACCGATACAGGCAGCTGTAGGAGGAAGGATAATCGCCCGTGAGACTGTTTCCGCAATGCGCAAGGATGTCCTTGCAAAGTGCTACGGCGGTGATATCTCCCGTAAGAAGAAACTCCTTGAAAAGCAGAAGGAAGGCAAGAAGCGCATGCGCCAGGTAGGAAACGTGGAAGTTCCCCAGAAGGCATTTATGGCTGTGCTTAAGCTTGATAACGACGATTGATGAAAAACGTGATCTTGGAAAAACTGAATGAAGCAAAGGATGAAGGATACCGGGATTTTCAGAGTAAGCTCGTTCCGGAGATCGATAAGGAACGTATCATCGGTGTCAGAACTCCCGATATGAGACGCATCGCAAAGGAAATGAACGGGACGGAAGTAGGAGAAGCCTTTCTGAAGAAGCTTCCCCACAGCTTTTATGAGGAAAACCTTGTTCATTTCTTTATGATCGCCCTCATAAAGGATTTTGACAGATGCGTAAAAGAGACCGAGAGATTCCTGCCGTATGTCGACTGCTGGCCTGTGAGTGACCAGGCGACACCCAAGGCTTATTCGAAAGATCATGAAAAGCTCCTTCCGTACATAAAAAAATGGATAGCATCCGACCATGTGTATACTGCGCGTTTCGGTATGAGGATGCTGATGAATGAGTTTCTTGGGAGTGATTTCAAACCGGAGTATCCCGAGCTTGTTGCCGCCAAAAGGTCGGAAGAGTATTACCTTAACATGATGTCGGCCTGGTATTTTGCCACCGCTCTCGCAAAGAATTATGACGAGTGCATAGGTTTCATTGAGCAGCACAAGCTTTCGAAGTGGGTGCATAACAAAGCGATACAGAAGGCGCTCGAGAGCTACAGGGTCTCGGATGAGCATAAGGAATATTTAAGGACGCTTAAGATCAAATAAAAAATGGAACGCAAGAATAAACCGGGGATATATGTACATATCCCCTTTTGTGTAAGAAAATGTAATTACTGTGATTTCCTGTCGGCCCCGGGAACTGACGAGGTTATTGGGGAGTACGTTAAGGCGCTTATCACGGAGATCCGGGAGAGAGGCGGTGCCCTTAATGGGTACGAAGCTTCGAGCCTTTATTTCGGAGGGGGAACGCCGTCGGCTATAGATCCCGGGCTTATAGCGGAAATTGCCGGTAAGATAAAAGACATTTTCTGCTTTGAAAAGGCGGCAGAATGCACGATAGAAGTGAATCCGGGGACGGTAACTTATGAAAAGCTGAAATGCTATAAAGATGCGGGGTTTAACAGGCTTTCAGTCGGCATCCAGTCTGCGGACGACAGTGAACTTAAGCTCCTCGGGCGGATCCATAGATTCCCGGATGCCGTTAAGACCTTTGACGATGCAAGGAAAGCGGGATTTACCAACATCTCCGCAGATGTGATCTCTGCCCTTCCCGGGCAGTCATTGGAGCAATATGAAAGTAATCTTAAACGGATAATTGAGCTCGCTCCCGAGCACATCTCATCCTACAGCCTTATCATTGAAGAGGGAACGCCCTTCTATGAACTTTACGGACCTTCGGGAAAAGAGAAGGGCATGCTTCCTGACGAAGAGACCGACAGGCTCATGTATAAGAGGACCTCGGAGATTTTGTCGGAGTACGGATATCACAGGTACGAGATATCAAATTATGCGAGAGCGGGATTTGAGAGCAGGCACAACAGCTCCTACTGGACAGGCCGGGATTACATCGGATTCGGACTCGGGGCTGCATCTTTTCTTAATGGTGTGAGAAGTTCGGGAGAGAGGGATCTTTGCAAATATATGGAGGATCCCGGAAAGCAGACTGTGGACGAGGTTTTGGATGACATTGCAAAGCAAAAGGAATTTATGATGCTTGGGCTTCGCATGACGCGAGGCATTTCAAAGCGGGAGTTCTCAGAACGTTTTGGGATCGCGGTCCGGGAGGTATTTGGAGCGCAGATTGACAAACTGATATCTGAGGGGCTTATTACGGAAGACGATGAAATGATAAAACTTACGGAGTTCGGGCTGGATGTGGCGAATGTGGTGTTTGGGGAGTTTGTGTAGGACCAAAGCAAAAGGCTCGCGGGGAGAGGGGGAAGATGTGACATCTTCTTTTGGTTTTTAGTGAGGAAGGATATAAAAAGGGGGGATTGTCAACAAATTCGGGTCATGTTATCATGTGATTTAAGAAAAAAGCCAATGGGGACGGTTGTGTTTGGATATTAAAAAAAACCAACGTGGACGTTTATGTTTGGCTAAAAATACGGGAGGTGCAAATGGTCATGAGCAAAGAATTAAATGACGATATTCTTGAAGCAGTATCAGGTGGAACAGGTGATTCCGATGTCACGTACTGGAGGGGATATAAGGTCACAAATGATATTTACATTTGCCCCTATTGCCTGAAAGAACAGGAAGGGCTCGATCATTCGGCACCGCCTACAGTTATAGACGGCGTATGTGTTGAAAAACTTTGTTGTAACTTTTGTTGTGAGAACTATGTGTATATAACACGCTAGCCGGAAGGCACCAGTGGCGAAGGCTGCGCGAGCAATGAAAATGGTCCCGTTCTCCGGGACCATTTATTTTATATATTTAAGCTACCGCTTCATCTATAACTTTTCTTGCATCTTCGGCGGAGAGAGGGCGGCCCCACAGGTAACCCTGGATGTAGTCGCAGCCTATGTCTTTTAAGGTTGCCAGCTGATCACCTTCCTCAACACCTTCTGCGATAACTTCGAAGTTCATAAGGTGTCCGATGGAAATGATGGATGAAACGTACTGCTTTGACGACTCTCCGGAGTTCATCTTGTCGATGAAGGCCTTATCTACTTTCAGCAGGTCTGCGGGGAATTTGTGCAGATAGCTCAATGATGAGTAGCCGGTGCCGAAATCGTCGATGGCGATCTTTATGCCCATATCCCTTATGTCGTTTACGCACTGCAGAGCTTTTTCGTAAGAATCGATCATGATGGACTCTGTTATCTCAAGCTCGAGATTTCTGGGAGCAAGGCCTGTGGTAAGAAGGATATCTTTCACTTCGTCAAGGAATCCGTTTTTCATAAGGTGACGTACTGATACGTTGACGCTGAGGGTTATATCGAGTTTTGTTTCTTTGATGGCTTCGGAGATGAAGCCGGCTGCCTGTCTGAATATCGTTCCGTCGATCTTATCGATGAGTCCGAATTTCTCTGCGATGGGAACAAATTCGCCGGGGCTTATGAATTCGCCCTTTACGTTTTTCATTCTTGCAAGGGCCTCAAAACCGCGAAGCTTATGATCCATATCAAACTGAGGCTGGAGGTTGAAGTAGACGGTGTTGTTATCGAGAGCGGCACGGATCTCACGCTCCATTGCAAGACTGTAATCGGTCTTAAGCATGTCTTTTGTGAACCGGAGCACATGATCGGAACTGTTGAGGCTCTTTATCTCGTACATTGCGGCGTCCGCAGCGGCGGAGATGGCGTCGATGGTGGTGCCGTCTTCGGGATAGAATGCGTAACCGAAGCTTGCGGTTATGTAAAACTCATATTCATCGGATATCATGCTGGCTTCAAGAGTTTTCCTGTATGCCTGAATCGTCTTAAGAACATCCTCGGGCTTTGCAAACTCTCTGATAATTATGGTGAATTCATCTCCACCATGTCTTGCTATAAAATCCAGAGTGCCGGAGGTGCCGTTGTCGGCTATGTCTTTCCAACGGGTTGCTACCTCACGGAGGACATTGTTACCGATGTTCTGACCGAGGGAATTGTTAATGCTCTTAAAGCTGTTTATGTCGATGGAAACCATGGCAAATTTCTTGTTCTGTTTTATCAGGTCGTTCATGAACTCATCGCAGCCGTATCTGTTGGGAAGGCCGGTGAGATAGTCAGTGACTGCCTGATCGAGGATGCTCTTTTGATATTTACTGATCTTTACATGATTTAAAAAGATAAGCGTGATGGCAAATATCGTGAACAGATTTGTGAATATGCCGGGAATACTTGTGTTCCCACGGTTTGCGAACAAGCCCTGTATAAGTCCGGGGAACTGGAACAACAGTATTAAGAGGGCAGCAAAATAGCCCATCTTTTTATACAGGACAACAAGGAAAATTATGCAAATATTTCCTATTGAGGAGATAACGCCCGTAAATGCAGAGATGGGAACCGGATATTCGCCGAAAAGCATGAAAGCACCCATTGACTGGGCGGCCTGACGAACATAGTAGTTTGTAAAGAAATACATTGCTACAAGGACAACAAAAAAAGCACGAGGTGATTGACCTTGTTTAAGTAATGTCTCTTTTATTCTGTCGATACTGTTTTTAGGCTTCATTTTTATTCACCCCCACTTTATTTTACCTCTTTTTAAACGTTTTGAAAACAGGTTTTCTGCTTTTCATGCCAAAAAAACACAAATTTTTTTATAAACACTTACTAAATATTGCATGGTAAAAAATCTGTGTTATCATAGTTGTGTTATTTATTTAATTTACTTGATAAAGGAGGCTTATATGGAAAGAGTGGTTGAATTCTTAAAGAACGCGGGAACATACTATCTTGCAACGGTTGAAGGCGATCAGCCGAGAGTAAGGCCTTTCGGTACGGTAAATGTTTTTGAGGGAAAGCTTTACATACAGACAGGAAAGGCAAAGGAAGTGTCGAAACAGCTTCATAAGAATCCCAAAGCTGAGATATCCGCATTTAAAGACGGTGAATGGATCAGAGTATCCGGAGAGTTCATAGAGGACGACAGAAGAGAAGCAAGAAAGTCAATGCTTGATGCTTATCCTTCACTTCGCGGAATGTATTCAGAGGATGACGGAAATACCGAAGTATTCTACATTAAGAACGGCACGGCTGTGTTCAGTTCTTTCACAAAGGCTCCCGAAACTGTGAAGTTTTGATAGGATACAAAACTTCGGCAAGGTACAGGAAATGACTTACAGATCAAATGTTTTATATGATAATCTGACATTAAGCGCCTCCATGGAGGAGACGCTTAATCTTTGTTTGGGTTATCTCTTTGCACTGGGAATAAATGAAGAAGAGGCTGCGAAAGCATTCTATACGTCTGTTCCCGAAGATGAGCTTAAGAATAACCGAAACAAAGAAGGAAAGATAAATAAAGTCAAGTCAAAGGATATTCTTTCCGATTTCAGAACATACTGTATCGGGCTGACACCTGAACTCCGGGGGAAGGAGAAAAGCGAGAAGTCCGAAAGTACCGGAACAAAAGGCGTACTGCTTAGTCATGCCTTTATCGAGGACGGCATTTCTTTAAACCAAATACCGGAAGAACTGCTTAAAAGGATCGAAGAAAAGACAGTAATAAAACACTATAAAGATATTTTCAATAAGTCCGATGGAAATTTCCTTTCTCAGAAACGTTCCGGCGATGTGATAATAGCAAAAAACAGGGATGCCCTTGTATATCCCGGTGCGCCTTTTTGCCAGAGCTTCGGTAATGAGCACTTTTACTATACTTCCTGCGTGAAGAACTGCATTTATGACTGTGAATACTGCTTTTTAAGAGGGATGTATCCCTGTGGATATATCACGGTGTTTGTAAATTTAGATGACTACTTTGAGGAGGTTTCAAAGATACTTAAGGAGCATTCCGTGTATCTTTCTGTTTCGTACGACACGGACCTTCTTGCGCTTGAAAGTGTTCTGGGCTATGTGAAGAAGTGGACGGAATTTGCGGCCGGGCACAGCAACCTTAAGATCGAGATCAGGACGAAGTCCGGAAACACAAAAGTGTTTGAAAAACTTGATCCCGGTCCCTACAACAACTCGATCTTCGCATGGACCCTTTCACCTGAAAATGTCATAAACGCCTATGAAAATAATACCCCGGCCCTCGATATGAGACTTTATGCGGCAAAGGCTGCCATGGATAAAGGATTCCCTGTAAGGCTCTGCTTTGATCCCATGATCTTTCACAGGGGGTGGCGGGAAAGTTACAGCGGTCTTTACAGGAAGGCTTTTGAAACGCTTGATCCCGGAAAGATAACAGATGTAGGCGTTGGAGTTTTCAGGATATCGAATAAGCTCTTAAGAAAGCTTAGAAACGTTGATCCTTGCAGCAGGATATCATGCTTTCCTTATATCACGGAAGAAGGCGCTTCCCATTACGGAGACGTATCAAAGGAAATGGAAGATTTTGCTGTGAGCGAACTAAAGAAATATATACCGGAAGCAAAGATATACAGATGGTAAAAGAACGAGCCCCGTTACCGGGGCTCATTTAATGATCAGATCTTTTCAAGTGCCTGCTTGATATCGTTAACAAGGTCTTCCTTGTCTTCAAGACCGCAGGAGAAACGTACAAGGTTGGGATATACGCCGCAAGCCATGAGCTCTTCGTCATTCATCTGGCGGTGTGTGGCGCTTGCGGGATGGAGACAGCAGGAACGTGCATCGGCAACGTGTGTTTCGATAGCAAATACCTTGAGGTGCTTCATGAATTCCTCGGCAGCTTTTCTGCCTCCCTTTATGCCGAAGCTTACAACTCCGCAGGATCCGTTGGGAAGATATTTCTCCGCAAGAACATGATATTTGTCAGCTTTTAATCCGCAATAGTTGACATATTCTATCTTATCATTTGTTGAAAGAAACTCGGCAACAGCCATTGCGTTCTCGCAGTGACGCTGCATTCTTACGTGAAGGCTCTCGAGTCCGAGGTTCAAAAGGAATGCATTCTGAGGAGACTGGATGGAACCGAAGTCACGCATGAGCTGCGCGGTGCATTTTGTTATGAATGCGCCCCCAAGACCGAATTTCTCGGCGTAAGTGATGCCGTGATAGGAATCATCGGGAGTGGTGAGGCCGGGGAATTTGTCTTTGTGAGCCATCCAGTCGAACTTTCCGGAGTCAACGATGGCACCGCCGACGCCGGCACCGTGTCCGTCCATGTACTTTGTGGTTGAGTGAGTGACTATGTCCGCACCCCACTCAATGGGACGGCAGTTTACTGGAGTTGCGAAGGTGTTATCCACGATGAGGGGAACGCCGTGGGAGTGAGCGGCCTTTGCAAACTTTTCAATGTCGAGGACTGTAAGAGCGGGATTTGCGATGGTCTCACCGAAAACAGCCTTTGTGTTGGGCTTAAATGCGGCGTTCAGTTCTTCTTCGGAACAGTCGGGAGAAACAAAGGTGAACTCCACACCCATCTTTTTCATCGTTACGGCGAAAAGATTGTAGGTTCCGCCGTAGATCGTTGAAGAAGCAACAACATGGTCACCGTTTGTGGCGATGTTGAATACTGCGTAGAAGTTTGCGGCCTGACCGGAAGAAGTGAGCATGGCGGCCGTTCCGCCCTCAAGTTCGCATATCTTTGCGGCTACAAAATCGTTCGTGGGGTTCTGAAGTCTTGTGTAGAAATATCCGCTGGCCTCAAGATCGAAGAGCTTTCCCATGTCTTCGCTGGTGTCGTACTTAAATGTGGTGCTCTGAACGATGGGGATCTGTCTGGGCTCTCCGTTTTTGGGCCTGTATCCGCCCTGGACACAGGTTGTGTTTAATGATCCTTTCAATGCTTTATACCTCTCATAACTAAATTTAAAACATGTTTATTCAAGTCTGAATTTACCGACCTGAGCTTTGAGACCGTTAGCGATCTCTGTGCTGGAAAGCGCCTGGGAGTCGATCTTTGACATGGTGTCTGACATTTCCACAGACATATCGGCGGTCTTAGCTATATCGCTTGCTGCATTTTCAACAACTGCGTTAACCGAATCCGTTGACTTTCCGATCTGATCGATATTTGCCCTGATCTGGGTTATCGCACCGGAGAAACGCTCCATCATATCAGCGATGCGTTCCGCTGACTTGATATATTCGTCGCTCATATTAACAAGATCGCCGAAGCCCTTAAGTGTTGTCTCGTTAACGAAATTGAGGAGCAACTGTGCTTCTTCGGCCAGCTCGTTAACGGCGGAGATAACCTCGGAAGAAACTTTCTTGATCTCGTTTGCGGCAGACTGTGAATTGCTTGCAAGTTCTCCGATCTCGGTAGCAACTACCGCAAAACCGCGGCCTGCTTCACCGGCACGGGCTGCTTCTATGGAAGCGTTTAATGCAAGAAGGTTTGTCTGATTGGAGATGGCGATGATGTTCCCGGTAAGGTTTTCAATGAGGCCTACAGCCTTTGAACGCTCGATCTTTTCGGAAACGGATGTGGCCATATCGGAAACCTTGATTTCCGTAGTGCTTCTTTCCTTCTTTGCGGAGCCGCCTATTTCGGAAGCGGAGCTCTTAACTTCATTGGCAAAATCACGTCCGCTGTCGATCTCACTCACGATGTCGTTGAAGGATGATGTGATGCCTGCCATGAGATCGTTGATACGGTTCAGCGAATCGGCAGTTGTCTGCATGGATGTGCTCATTCCGGTCATTGTATCGGAAACGGACAGAGCATCACCCTTGGCACCGCGGACAGAACTTGCGATATCCGAAGATGACCGGTTAAGTTTATCCGATTCATCACGGATTGACAAGAGCATTTCACGGATAAATTCAATAAGTTTGTTAACATTGTTTCCGATCACTTCGAGTTCGTCACCGGAAGTGAGTTCTATCTTTCTTGTGAGATCGCCGTCACCTTTGGTGAGATCTTCGATCTTATCGTTAAGCACCTTAAACTTGCGGCCCAGGGAAGTTCTTATCACAATGAGTAATACAACGCCTACTGCAAGCACTGCGACACAAACGATAAGTATCGTGCGGAGGATTGAAGAGGTCTGTTCATTGACCCAGTCCATGCTCACATCAACGCCGATGGCAGCAACGACTTTTCGGCCGGAATAAACGGGACTGTAAGAAGAAATATGGGTCCCCCAGTCGTCGGTATAGGGCTCCTTGCTGGATACTACAGATCCCGAGAGAGAGGGGGCGGCTTCTTCGTCTTCAAACACATCGCCGATATATGAACAGTCTTCGATCTGGGCATCTGCGCAATATTCCATGTTGCCTTTTACGGAGTTACGGATGGCGTAAACGTATTCAACTCCGGCATTTTCAACAAAGTCGGTGAGAAGAAGACTGACCTCCATGTATCTGTCGGTATCTTCCTCGCCGGGTTCAAATGACGCAAGCTTATCGCCATCCACCATTGCAGCAACGGTAGACGCGATATGCTGGGAATTGAATTTGATCTGATCCATTAGCATCTGCTTGGATTTATTGTAGGTCGCTAAGCCAAGGATGGCATCGGATAAGATAAACAGAACAGCGATGCCGAGTATCAGTTTGTTGGTGATGCTGAGCTTACGTACTTTCATGTAATGTACCTTGCCGCAGGCATTGTACAAATCGGTAACGTGCCTGCCGCATTACCGATTAAAGCCTGAAGGTCTTTCCTTCAAACTTTGGCTCCCGTTTAAAACTAGATCGTTCTTGTTATTCTATAAAAAAATTTTTTGATATGCAATTAAAGAAGAATAAATATTAGGTTGTAATTTTGGCAAAAAGATGGTTAAATCAACATACTATTTTGTTTGTAAAAAGGACGGAGAGCATATGTCCAAAAAATATACCGTAAGATGCAAAGAACTGAATTATGACGGCGAAGGTCTTGTTGTATTTAACAACTCGAAGTTTTATACGCCTTATGTACTGCCCGGAGAGAAGTGCGAGATATCTCTTGTCCACGGTAAAGATAAAACAAGGGCAAAGGTTGAAGCTATAATCGAGCCTTCGGAGGCAAGAGTTCCCGTGAACTGCCCCGTATACGGCAAATGCGGTGCCTGCACGCTCCTTCACATGAAGTATGAAGAAGAATGCAGATTTAAGCAGAATAAGGTGCAGGAACTTTTTAAAGACACCGGAGCCGAAGTGCTGCCTTTTATCGCTTCTTCGCGCCCCGAGCATTACAGAAATAAGATATACTGCTCCTTCGGCTTTGAAAAGGATCCGAGAGGAAAGATAAAATACATCGCAGGGCTGTACATGGAAAATACAAGGAAGATATGCCCTGTGGAATCATGCCTTCTTGAAAACAAGATCGCACGCCCCATCGTTAAGACTGTTCTCGACCTTATGAGACTTACGGGAACAAGAGCATACGATCCGGAAACAAGAACGGGAGTACTGAGACACGCATATATCCGCATTTCCGAGAAGACCGGAAAGGTCATGCTGGTTCTTGTTACGGGTACCGATAAGTTTGAAGCGGGAAAGCGTTTTACAGAGACTCTTACGAAGAAACATCCCTGCATTGAAACGATCATCCACAACATTAACACCAAAAATACCGGAATGGTGCTGGGTGACAGGGATAAAGTCCTTTTTGGCCCCGGATTCATCACTGATGAGATACTGGGAAAAAAGTTTAAGATATCGCCCCATTCTTTTTATCAGGTAAATCCCTTGCAGACCGAAAGGCTGTACGAAAGAGCCATAGAACTGGCAGAGATCGGAAAAGAAGATACGGTCTTTGACATGTACTGCGGTACCGGAACCATATCCATACTTGCCGCCGGAAAGGCAAAAAAAGTCATAGGTGTTGAAATAAACAAGGACGCGGTGAGAGACGCAAAGGAAAACGCAAACCTTAATAATTGCGGAAACGCAGAGTTTATCTGCACCGACGTAAAAGAATTCCTTAAGGACTCAAAGGAAAAAGCGGATGTTCTTATAATGGATCCCACAAGAAACGGAGCGGATGAGGAATTTCTCGCCGCTGTTGTGGCAAATTCGCCGAAACGCATAGTTTATGTGTCATGCGAGCCGGTCACACAGGCAAGGGACGTGAAGTTTTTAATGAATGAAGGCTATAAGCTCCTTAAAGTGCAGGGAGTGGATATGTTCAGCCACACTCCGAACACGGAATGTATATGCCTTTTGGCACGATAAAACGATTTTTGATCAGAGGTACAGAAGATGACAGCCATAGAAAAATATATAGACTACCTTATTAACGAGACAAAGACGGACATGAACTGTCCCGCATGGAACATCGAGAAAAAGAGACAGAACATAAAGTCCGACTGGAACTATATCGACGGATGCATGATAAAAGCCGTGCTTGAGGTATATTCAATTACGAAAGACCAAAAATATCTCGAATTTGCGGATGAATACATTGATCTCAGGATCGACAAAGACGGAAATATCGCAGGTTATGACTGTAAGAAATATACACTGGACGATATAAACGAAGGAAAGGTGCTTTTCACGCTTTACGCCCTTACCGGTAAAGAAAAGTACCGCAAAGCCATAGATATACTTTACAGCCAGATCTTAAGACAGCCCAGGACAAAGGAAGGGCTTTTCTGGCATAAACTCATATATCCCGCACAGGTATGGCTTGACGGACTCTACATGTGCCATCCCTTCTACATGGAATATGAGACGAAGTACAACAACAGAAAGAATTACAAAGACATATTCGATCATTTCTTTAAGGTTCATGAGATACTCCGAGACCCTGCGACAGGGCTTTATTATCACGGTTATGACAGCTCGAGGCTTATGAACTGGGCGGATGACGAAACGGGGCTTTCGGAAAATTTCTGGCTGAGAGCTCTCGGGTGGTTCGCAATGGCTCTTCTTGATACCCTTGAAGCATGCGATAAGACCGGGTACGAAAAAGAATTCAAAAAACTGAATGATATATATGTCGATCTTATGGAGTCCGTATGCCGTTTCCAGGATGAGAGCGGTATGTTCTGGCAGCTGCCCGCATTTCCGGGGAGAGAAAAAAATTATCTCGAAACAAGCGGAAGTTCGATAATGGCATATTCACTGCTCAAAGGAACAAGGCTTGGTTTCCTCCCCGAAAGATTTCGTGAAAACGGCATAAGAGCTTTTAACGGTGTTTCCGAGAAAAACCTCAAAGTGAACGGGGATGTGATCAGTCTCGACAACATCTGCCTTGTTGCGGGCCTGGGCGGAAAAGAGAACAGAGACGGTTCTTATGATTATTACATGTCGGAACCCATTGTAAAAGATGACGCAAAAGGAGTGGGACCCTTCCTTCTCGCATATTCGGAAATGATGAGACTAAATAAATAAAGTTCTTTGTTTTTTCACAAATATGTGGTAAAGTTCGACCTGTGCGTTTGAAGAAAGATGTACGAAAATCTCACGGGTGTATTTGCCTGCGGGTAAGGAAAGGTAACGGAAACATGAAAAAGAAGTTATTGAGTGCGTTGCTTGTTATTGCAATGCTTGCAGTCACAGGCTGCGGAGGGGTAAGTGTCAAACTCGGTGAATACAAAGGTCTGGCACTTAAGAAAGTCACCGAAGAGGAATATCAGACTGAGATTCAGTCAATGCTCGAGACTTATGCGACTCTTGAAGAAGTCGACGAAGCTGCGGCAGATGGTGATACGGTAAATATCAATTTTGCGGGATTTATTGACGGGGTTCAGTTTGAAGGCGGTACGAACGATACCGAAGAAGGCTATGATCTTGTTCTCGGAAGCGGAAGCTTCATCCCGGGATTTGAAGACGGTCTTATCGGAAAGAAAGCCGGAGACGAAGTGGCACTCAATCTTACGTTCCCCGAGACATACCAAAATGCAGATTATGCCGGAAAAGCGGCACTTTTCAATGTAACGGTAAATGCGGTCAAGAGAACGGTCGTTCCCGAACTTGATCTTGAACTTGCCGAGCAGATGGGCTTTACAACCATCGAAGAACTCGAGGATAAACTCAGGGAAGAACTTGAAAAGGAATCTTATCAGAACCAGATCGGTGAACAGCTTATGGAAAGCTGCACCGTAAAGAACGTTCCCCAGGACGAGATCGATAAGCTTACCGATCAGATGTACAGCACATACAGCAACTATATTTCATCTCTTGCATCCGCATACGGCGGTGTTGATGAGGCTACGATCCTTTACTATTATACCGGTTACTCCTCATTTGAAGAACTCAAGAATTATGCGGCCGAATATGCCACAAACAATGTGAAATACCAGTACATAATCAAAGAGATCGCAAAGAAAGAAAAGATAACCGTAAGCGATGAGGAATATGATGAGCGCGCAAGAAATTACGCCAAGAGTTACAACTACGACAATTTCGAGAAGTTTGTGACCGATTACGGCGAAGATACCATCAAAGATGCCATCATCATGGATATGGTTATCGAGTTCATCATCGCAAACGCCGAGATTTTTTAAATAACACTTCTCGGGGCATTGCCCTGCAATGCCCCGTTTCTTTAAAAATATAACTCTTTTAACTCTGATTCTTACTTATCTTTTTTCACTCCCTTGACGTTTTTACGGTTTTGCTATAAAATGTTTTTTGAGATTTATTCTTACATTCAACTAATCAGGTTTTCCTTCGATTCATTTGTTTCCCCGGATCATACTTGAATTTTTTTTCTGTTTATTAAAAGGAGTTTATCTATGAATTATTCCGAAATGCAACTCGTACAACTAAAAGAACTCGCCAAAGAAAAAGGCATTAAAGTCGGCACAGCAAAGAAAGCCGAGATCATTGAAATGTTAACAAAGCATGATGAAGCTGTGGCAGCAGAAAATGCCGAAAAGGCAAAACTTGAGGCGGCAGAGAAGGCGAAGGCTGAAGCAGTTGAAAAGGCAAAGGCTGAAGCGTCTCAGGCAGAGAAAAAAGAAGAGCACCGCGAGATGCTGAGAAGACCTGTAATGCGTGAAAATCCCGACAGGGAGAGACTTGGCATGCCTCAGAACGGTCAGATGCTCCGCCAGGGACAGAGACCCATGGGAAGACCTTACCAGAACAATCAGCAGAATAATCAGCAGAATAATCAGCAAATCAATATGCAGCAGCCTGCCGCAAGACCGGCACAGGCGGAAAGAACGGAAGAAGCACCCAAACCCCAGATGAGGACAGATAATCTTTCCGATGCGGAGATCGCCGAACTCGACAGCGGTATCGAAAAGAACGGCATCCTTGAGATCATGTCTGAAGGCTTCGGTTTCATCAGATGCGACAATTTTCTTCCGGGCACAAACGATGTGTACGTTGCGCCCACGCTTCTCAGGCGTTACGGGCTGAGAAGCGGTGATATCGTATGCGGTAATACAAAGATCCAGGCTCCGAACGAGAAATTCTCGGCTCTTTTATATGTTAAGACCATAAATGGTTATACTCCGGAAGAATCAATAAAAAGAAGAAAATTTGAAAACCTCACTCCTATATTCCCTCATGAGAGGATACATCTTGAAACTACCGGAAGCTCCGTAGCCGCACGTATCGTTGACCTCATCTCGCCCATCGGAAAGGGACAGAGAGGAATGATCGTTTCACAGCCCAAATCCGGTAAAACAACGCTCCTTAAGGAAGTTGCAAATTCCATAACAACAAACCATCCGGACATGCATCTCATCATCCTTCTTATAGATGAACGTCCCGAGGAAGTTACCGATATGAAGGAGTCCATTAAGGGAAGACGTGTGGAAGTCATCTATTCCACATTCGACGAACTACCGGAAAAGCACAAACGTGTGTCCGAAATGGTAATAGAGCATGCAAGACGCCTTGTTGAGCATGGTGAGGACGTTGTTATACTTCTTGATTCCATAACCCGACTTGCGAGAGCTTATAACCTTACGGTTGCGCCTTCCGGCCGTACTCTTTCGGGAGGTCTTGATCCCGCAGCTCTTCACATGCCCAAGAAATTCTTCGGTGCCGCAAGGACCATGAGAGAGGGCGGAAGCCTTACGATCCTCGCAACGGCCCTTGTCGATACGGGAAGCCGTATGGACGATGTAGTCTTCGAGGAATTCAAGGGAACGGGTAACATGGAACTCGTGCTCGACAGAAACCTTTCCGAGAGAAGGATATTTCCTGCCATAGATATCGCAAAGTCCGGCACCCGTCGTGACGATCTGCTCCTCGGACCCGATGAAGCGGAAGCCATGAGC
>JAEEGL012655024.1_pt1 | contig 15494 bp, 11 predicted proteins | sample 9134231 | NCBI WGS metagenome assembly JAEEGL01 (sample SAMN16246548, study PRJNA631951) | gut metagenome | biome: gut microbiome; feature: rumen; material: fiber-attached | host: Bos | place: Iran: Karaj | collected 2018-10
AAATTGTTCTCTTCTACAAATCTGCCAATAACAATATAATACTCACCTTCAGATGTTCTATTCTCAGCGAGCCAGTCTCTAAATATCTCGCTATCATCTGCATATACAGACGGAGTCAGATCAGCGCCATATGCTATGAACGTAGTATCCGGATTGTAGTATGCATACTCTTTGTTGATATATTTTTCAATTTCCTGACTGTCGCAAACTACTCTGTCCGCATGCTTTACCATAAGTTTTTCAGAAATCTTCCAATACGCTCTTACAGGTTTTGACCATTTTCTTCTTGACCAGTCGTGTCCATCCGGATTAAGAATCACTTTACCGCCAAGTTTTTCAATTTTCTTTTTATAAAATCCCATGAATGGTCCGATTCTACACGCCATTATAAAGAATATAGGATTAATTATTTCAGGTCGTTCCTGACAATACTTCACGCACCTTCTAAGAGCTTTTAAATCATAAATAACAGCTCTTCCTGCCCCAACCTGCGGTGTCTTCACATCGAAACACTTGGCATCATTATAGATATAGCGTTTATTGTCCTCTGCTATCCTGGCAACATGATATCGTATATCTTTTCGGTGTCTGTATTTGGTAAGGTTATCCATAAAAGTCTCAAACCCACCATATTCAGCAGGAATCCCCTTACATCCTATGCAAAATATCTGTTTCTTATTTGTATGATAATATTCCGCTGATCTTGTTTTATCAGTCAACAAATACACCATAAATTTAAAATTAGTAACTATATATCTTTTAAACAGTCTCGCAGGCTCTTTAAATAATCTAAACAGCCATTCCAGACCAATTTTCCTTATCCATAACGGTGCCCTTTTCAAAGTGCCTGCATGGAAGTCAAATCCTGCTCCAACTCCCATCATAACTGCATTTACCTTGCCTTTATGATCACGCATCCAATTTTCCTGCTTGGGAGCGCCAAGACCAACCCAGACAATGTCTGCACCGGATTCATTTATTCTTTTTATATCTTCTGCATCTTCTTCGTCAGTAAGTTTTCTAAACGGAGGAGAATACATTCCCTTTATATTGATACCCGGATATTCTTTCAGCAGATTCTCACGCAGATTGGAAAGTGTTTCTTCGGTCGAACCATAAAAATAGTGAGAAATCTTGCCATCCATTGTATCTCTGAATATATTTTCCATGAAGTCCGGACCTGCAACTCTTTCCGCATCAATAAAACCACGCAGTTTTTCAACACGATGTATAGGTGCTCCATCCGGAAAAACAAACGCAGCTCCATTAAGAGTCTGTAAATATTCCTGACTCTCTCTTCCCATAACAGATGTATGTGCATTTGAAAAACATATATACTGTCCCTTTAATTCATCAATATATTCCAAAACATGATGAACTGCTTCCTCAATCCTTGAAACAGAATAATTAATCCCGAATATCCTGCACTTTTCACTTCCTACAAAAGCAGGCATAGCTTCGTAAGAACCTATACTAGAAGTAATTCCTGTTCGAACATCATAGTCACCATAATTTAAGGCGATGTAGGTTCGGATGCCCATTTCGCGAAGTTCTTTAAGATATTCGTCAGCTTTTTGTCTATCCATCAAATGAGGAAAAATAAGTACACTCTCATAATCACCAACATCTATTTCTTCTTTTATGAAATTTATATCAACTTTATCAGAAGTAATCTTATAAACTCGTGCCTGAAGAGAAGAACCATGCTTCTTAATATGATAATATCTGTAAACCATCCTCATGATAAAACCGAAAACAGCAGAAAGGATGCTGAATATACCAATAACTATTCTAGACGCAAGAACTGATCTTTGTACCACAAAAAGATATCCCAAAGATAACATCTGCAGCAAAATTCTGCTCTTCAAAACTATCATAGCATTATCAAGAGGATCCATAGACACAATATTCGGAGAACCATAGTCATAAATATAATAAACCATTACTTCAAATACTATTGAAGTGATGAGCAAGCTTACATATATGCCATAATTAAATTCTGCCCACTGGGTTATTTGTTTGAATCTTAATACTATTGCCATAAAAAAAGCCATGACAATAGAAACTTCATCAACCACAAACGTAATTCTACGTATTCGTTTATCATTTTTTTGTTTAATCTTACTATTATACATTTATTTATCCAACTTCCCGCAAAACAAGATACTCTTAAAATCAAGCTTCTCTAACCGCAGAAATCACCATTCCCGCAAAGAGCATCATAAACCAGCTCATCTGTAAACTTTCCATTGTATGAAAGGTCACACCGCTGCCCAGCATAAGAATAGCAAGCATTATGGTGATATAGAAGCTTTTCCTGTCTTCACCTATATAAGCAGCTACAAACACCAGCACTATGAGTGCAATTCCAAGAACAAGCCCTGTAACTCCAAGTGTATAAAGAGCTTTAAGATACAGGCTCATAAGCGGCAAATGAGTGTTAAAACTTATACCAAATAGAATTTCCAAAAGAGTTTCAGGATGTCTTATATCGTAAACAGCCTGCCACTGCGCATATCTTGACTCCATATTCGCAACATTCAAAGCTGTGTTCTTACCAAATATTGCCCCGGTTCCATTGGTATCATTAGTTAAAAGAGGCGCATATATAAGTGCAACTGCCACCAAAAGACCAGCTATTAAAAGACCAAGTCCTGCCATGGCAATCTTCTTTTTCTTTAATGCCACTTCCAAAACGTACATCAAAAGAACCAACACAATAACAAAAAACAAAATTGTCTGAATACCTGCGTCAGAGCAAATTATCATATACGGGCATACCAGAACCATAGTCAAGGCCTTGAAGATTGAATTCCTTGCAAACATAGCAATAAAAATAAATGCCAGAATCATTGCATAAGCCATGTCTGTATCATAAAAATACAAATCTCCATCAGCATTCCTGACCTGTAAAAAATGCGCTCCATATCTTGTAAGTCTGTGAATAAAATTTATGTAAATAATCAGATAGGATGAAATCGATAATGCATCGTCACATTCCAGAATCCTGTCATAATATAGTCTTCCCATAAAATACAACACATATGCAGACATAACCTTAATATATGCCTGATAAGCAGTAACATCTTTGCAGAAACTAATAGTAGACAAAAGTGCCAAAGCAGCAACCACAGCATCTGCTGTCCTGAACTCCTTTTTTACATCAGGGCGCACTAATAAATACTGGTAACCAAGCATTACAATCACCAGCAAGACCATGGCTACATCCAGCCATTTCCAGCAATAAATCATATCTACAAATTGTTTTATGAAAAGAAAAATCGACAACTGTGTGTCCTCTCAAACTTTACGTAAACTAAACTCTGCTCACAGAATTACCATGTTCAATGTATATCAAAAATCATAATTTCAATATCTCTTCAGCATATTTGCCGATAGAAACATCTCTTGTAAGATGTTTGTCCAGATAATCTCTGCCTCTTTTTCCCATAGCAGATAGAGAATTCTGTTCTATAAACTGCTTCATTATCAGCCTTATGCCATCGTAATCGCCCGGTTCAGCCACTAATCCGCAATCCGCATCTTCTACGATTAGTCTTGCTTCCGAACCCTTTTCAAGAATACCCAGGACCGGCTTACCTGCTGCCATTACTCCATAAAGCTTACTTGGAACGGATACACCTTTAATTCCTTTGGCATTTACAACAAAGTGGACATCTCCTGCATTTAAGCTATACACAAGATCTTCCTTGTTCTGATATGGTATGAATGTAATATTCTTAACGTTTTCTTTTTTCTGAAAGTCTTTCATCTCTTCCAGAACGCTTCCCTGTCCTACAAAAGCAAAGACTACATTACTATACTCTTCTTTATCAAATTCCGCTATTATTTTTTCTATTTCCAAGAGATCGTAATACAATCCGATAGTGCCCGAATACATAATAACGAATTTACCATCAAGTCCGTATTTTTTCTTGAAAGCTGCAACTTTCTCATTTTCGTCATCAAGCGGTACAATTTCTTTTTCATTTATCCAATTATTGATGTGAGCATAAACAGGCATTTTCTCAGGGAACCTTACCTTAAGTGTATCCACCATATCTCTTCCCACAACTATTATCTTGTCGGCAAATCTGCAGCTTAACTTATCAAGCCACATCATTGTTCCCAGCACAAATTTATTACTGGTAAAAGAAACTGCCATAACCTGTTCAGGATTAAAGTCCTGTATATTGTATACCATTTTGGCCTTTTTGATAATTTTTCCAAACACACCAAGAAGCCCCCCTAAAATCGGAGGCTGTGAAATTGTGTATACATAATCCTGATGACCAACTCTAGCTGTAGCAAAAATAGCACTTACGAAATATGAAAGAATGTTAATTATCCTGCTGGGAGCGAAGTTCTTTCTGAACTCCGGAACCCTTATTCTAAGCACATCCACGCCATTTATATTCTCATAAAAGTATTTGTGCTTTTTGTATTCCTTATCTATCTTGCCGGTATAACTTGGTACAGTACAGATAACCGTAGTATGGAAAGTATCGTTAAGTCCTTCCGCAAGCTCCGTCAGAATCTGACCGGTTGATGCCACATCCGGATAATAATAATGTGCATAGATAAGAAGGTCTTTTTTGTCACCCGGACGTTTGCGCTGCCATCTAAAAGCATCGGGGATTGATTTGACGAGGAACTGCATATATGTAAGAGGTGAGTTCGTACCCAAAGAAACTATTGATAGTTTCCCGTCTTTTTCAGCGATGTTTTCTTCATTCCAAACAATCTGAGTATACTTTTCTCCAAGAGCCTGCTTCAAATTCTCTCTTAGTTTTTTCTCACGAACAGCTTCTGCCGTTTTAAAGCCACGCAATCTCTGAATCCATGCTATTGGTTCATCAACAGGGATCAGTAAAAGTGCATCTTCCAAAAATTTTCTTTTCTCATTATCTGCCTGTGCTTCAATAAGAGCCTCCGCTGACACCAATACTACATATTTCCCACTATCAGAATCTCTTCTACTATCGAGCACTTCTGCTATCAGCAATGTGACATCATCCAAATTCGTAACAGCAACATCTGTTCCCAATATTCTATTTGTAAAGCTTTTATTCATAGCTGACACGCCTAGTAAAGTATAACTTTACCATGATTCCCTTCAAATCCATATTTTTACTCGCTAAGCAAATTACTCATCAACTGATAATACTTCTTTGCTACTATAGAATAAGAAAAATTTTCAATCACTTTCTTTCTGCCATTTCTTCCTAATTCATTTCCTTGGTTATTATTCAAAACCCAAAAAATTCCGTCAGCCAAATCTTCCGGTTCAATTGCCTCTGCCAAGTAGCCATTTTCTTTATGGTTAATAATATCAACTATTCCACCCACAGCAAATGCTACTACCGGCGTCTCGGTCGACATAGATTCCGCGACTGTATTATTAAAGCTATCCTCTAGCGAAGAAACCACATAAACATCTGCTAAATTATAAGCTTCAACCATTTTTTCCTCATCAAGATATCCAAGGTAATTTATTGTAATCTGATCGTTATAGTTTTTAGATTCACCGGAACTCCCAAAAACATAAACATCCACTTCTCCGAAATCACGATATTTCCTGGAAAAAATATCCAAGCATCGTAGCAATTCATTATAACCCTTATACGGAGATGAAGAAACGCCAACCGCTCCAAATACTATAATGTGGCGACTACCATTTACACCATATTTTTTTCTTATCTCCTTTCTATCAAGGGGTCTGAAAATATCTACATTAATTGGATTAGGAATTATATAATGCCTTTTACCATTTAGAGCATAACTTTCTTTTACATTATTATCCATCCAAACACTAGGAGATACTACTACCATATTACCGCATTTATATGCTTTCTCCTTTTCTGTTAACATTTTAGCAGAAAAATCATTTTTATTTTTCGCCCCTAAAAGAGGGCACTTACCGCAGCCATACTTATAATTCTCACATCCCATTCGTACATGGCATCCGCCGGTAAAATTCCCATTATCATGGCACACTAAAACAACAGGCTTTCCTAACTCTAAGATTCTGCGAAATCCTCTTGGTGACAGAAAACTTGCCCCTATCCAATGAATAATTATAATATCAGCCTGCTTAAGTGTTTTTTCTTTTGCAAGATTAAGTCCCACATGAAAATAAGAGAAAGGAGCTTTTTTATCTCTTTGAGGGAATCTTTTCATTTCAATTTCAATTAGCCTTGAATCAATTTTTCTCCAAATCCTTGTAAATAAATCGGGAGTTATTATATGAATACGCGAATCAAAAATACTTGTCTTTCTTGTAAGTATCTCAGAACTAATTCCAACTTCTTCAAAAGCAAGCATCTGCCTATATGGAACCGAACTAATACTAATTCCTTCATTTATATGAATGACATTTATTTTTTTATCTTCAGGCAAAACACTATACATAATTCGAGTTAGTTCTCCTTCTCCTCGCACTTTTCTTATATCTTTTGGGAACATCCGGATTCCACCATCTCGAAAATAAAACTAATTCAAATATATAAAATTTAAAATCTAATGCTACTGATTCTATTGCTCCTAAAACAGCAACAACAGATAAAATTACAAGCATCTCAAATTCTTTTCTTTTATAGCACGAATAAAGCATGAAAACATGTATAAAAACGTAAACAAATAAGACAACTAGTCCATCATTTAGAAAAATTCGTCCATATAGAATATCACCGCCACCACCATTTTCTGTTCCTGTTCCCAAAAGCCAGTTAAAAGATATTTCTTTACTGACCTCAGAAGGATCAATCGTTTGGAACGGAAGTCTTGCTCCAGCAATTTCTAATGCCGTATCTAAAATATAGTACCTGGATATCAACGTTCCGTCTAATATAGTCCTTTGAAATCTGTTATAGAACAGTACTCCAATGGTCGTGACAATTACAGAATATATTGGAGATAATATCAGATTATAACAAAAATATCTGTGTACTTTCGAAGCCCAACTACTATACTTGAGATTTGACATCACTTTACCGAGTATAACGCTCAAGCATGCAAGAATATTCAATATTGTTGCTGTATAACTAGCTGTAAAATAATATAGAACACATGATATAAATGATAGTAAAATCAAAACACAAATTTGATATTTACTTTTTCTAGTTATATAAATAAAAGCTAAAGAAACAAATAAATAGTAAACAACAAAAGCATTATGGCTTACAAACCCCAAAGAATACATTGCGCTTTCTCTTCTTTCAGGTAGGTATTCACTAATGTTTTTTATCACTCCGGTAGTAGCACACAAAAAAGTAACAATCAGCACCACAGATACTGTAATAGTATAAAATTTAATCAGTCTATCATAATCAGAATTAAACACAGCTACTATTAATGCCACTAATAACAAATAGTCGCATAATCCCATAAGGTATAAAATAACAGCCATTGTTAGGAATATCATCGCCGTTACAGATTTTCTTCTATCCTTATCAAAATATAACCATATCTTTACTAATGAATATATCAAACAAATACTAGTAAAAAAATTTGTAAACTTATATAAAGCGATTGGCAATTGTATTCTATATACCGCGCTTTCAATCATTGATAAAAAAATCAACGTTGCATACATAAAATATAATGCAGTATCTAAATATCGCATTATTATTCCTATTATCTCATTTCTGCCTTTCACTATCATTCTCCATAAATCTAAATAGCATTATTTTATTACTAATTTACTACCGGATACGTTCAAGACCTTCTTTAATTTGAAAAGATGCTCTTAAGTTTATTCCATGTTCCTTCTGATACATGACAAAAAATATAATTTTTGATCACAAGATAGCCTTTCTCAATTCTCCTGACTATAAAATTTCCTTTCACAGACAGCATCTTCTTTTGGCGCATTTTGTCATATGCTATATCTCTAACTATTTCGTCAGGTCCTGTAAGAGGGAATACTACTTTCCATTCAGTCTTACTCATAAGCTTGAATAAGCGTATTGCTTCTTTCTTTCCTTGAGGATGAAATGCCCCTTCAACAAAGCCATAACTTGTAGCAAGATTTTTTTTGGGCGCTATAGCAAACCTATCCTTGTCAAACAGATCATGTTCAAAGATCAAGTCCCAGGCAGTCACTTTACCTGAATAAATATCATCAAATTCATTTATGTACCTTTTCTTAATTTCAGAAAAAAGAAATATTTTATTAAACCTATTACTTCTTTTGTTTTCAGGCCACTTTCTCAATTCAAAGTCACAACCATTCCATCTATCTGCCCAAGTAGCAATAGCCCCCGACATAGGAACTGTTTTTCCAAAAGTGTAGCTTGATTCAATAATATCCGAAGTACCAATCGCATTAAAACCGGCAATAAACTGTATTCTTTTATCACTCTCATATTTATATAACAACCCTTTGCAATACTCAAAGAAATAACTTGTAGGGACAGCATCATCTTCAAGTATTATTGCCATCGACTGTTCTGAAAAAACCTTGTCCAATCCTTCTCTTATATTTCTATCGCATCCTTTATTTTTTTCAGCAAAAAAAAATCTTTTATCGCAATCCCAGTCTATTGATTTCTGTATATATTCTCTTACTTCATTTACTTTCTCAAATTCGACAGCATTTCCACTTCTTGAAGCATCAGAAAAAACATATACAGTACACGGATTTACACTTCTAATGCTGTTAATTATTTGCTTAACTGTATCAAGTCTCCTAAAAACGAATAAAACAATTGGAATACTAAACATTTCATTATTCATAATCTTCTCTTAACTAAAGCTTTGCTACTTTAATAATCTCCTGAACACTTTTCTTGCGATTTTATTAGACTCCATGTACTTAATATACTTATAGAATTCAATTGCTTCGTCCTGTACTTTTTTCCCCCACGCATTATTACATCTTCTAATCGCTTCTTGGGGTAACTGACTACAAATATTATATAAAAATTGCCTATACTCACTAAAAGGATCACTTTTCATCTGCGTTTGTGTAAATATTGGCTCACGCATCATCTCAATATATAACTCAGGATTATTATCAATCTCAATAATCTTCTCAACCGCCTCATCAAGGCTCGCATAATCAGCACAATTTACAAAAGCTTTAGGGTTAAATTCGTCAGCAATCTTCGGATCACCATAATAAATTGGTATTGTTCCTGCAGAAAAAGCTTGTAAAAGTTTCTCAGTAACATAACCTTTACTTGCAGCATTCTCAAAAGCAATAGAAAACTTGTAGTCCTGCTGAAAAGCTCTCTTATCTTTTACTGACATCCCAATATTATTTAAATGTCTTCCACCAGAGTCAACTTTCTTATACTTTGACAACAACTCAAATATTGCATCACGTTCTTCAATTACATTACTACTATTTGAATATACAAAATTACAAAATTTCCTAGTTTCTATACTCTTAGCATCAAAATTCATATGTTTCTTTAAAGCTATTTCATAATCATCAGTATAAAAATAATACAAAGGAAATCTTAAATATCTATCTTCAAAGCTTAAATAATGAAAACCTATAGCATAATCTACAGAATTGAAGTCCGGAACAATATTCTCACCTGTTAAAAAAATCCTTGCGCAATCATAATTATATCTATCTGCTTCGTAATCCACTGAACAAAAAACAAAATCCGGATTATCTGATAGTTCTACGTTTTCAAAAAGTTCATACAATAGCTTTAAAGTAATATCTTTTGCAAAAAAACTATCGGTAAATTTGACTTTCATTAGAATAATAACCTCTACTCAAATATATATCTAATTGTTAACTCTTCTATATGAAATTTTCATGCACTCGATAGCATATCTAGCAATATACTTATAATTATTTAATGTACGAAAATCCTCATATTTTTTTAGCATCTTGCATTTTTCAAAAAACATCTTGTATGGATATCTATAGAAATAATCCGATAATTGGCTCCCATCATGACCAATAATAATTAATGCATCAAAGATATATCCCATTTTTTTCTTATCTAGAAGCCTTATATAAAAATCAACGTCAAGCATCCACGAAAATTTCGAATCCAACATAATATCGCATGTTTTAAACAAAATATTGCTAGGTGCCCCCAGCAAATTTGCACGAAATAGTGTTGAAAGGTCCTTATTTATGCTATCTATATCCTCTTTAGAGCAAATATGTTTATTTGATTCTCCACGGAATCCTTCCTCATAATTCCCACAAAAAACAACATCAAGATTCGAAGCAACAAGATGTTTTACCATTGTTCCCAAGGCCTCTCTGCAAAAGAAGCAATCATCTTGATAAAGTATCTTAATTAAATCAACTCCGTATCGTCTTGCTACCTCAATTGCCTTGTTTGTATTATCAGTTGCCCCTAAGCGAGCCCTATTTCGTTCATAAATAATTTTCGAATTGCTTAAGCTCTTAATATATAATTCTATGTCGTCACTAATTGAATCATCTGTGATTATTACAATATAATTCTGATAATCCTGATTCCAGATCGATGTCAATGCCCTTTTTAACATAGATATTCTTTCATATACCGGAATACAAATTCCTACAAAATCATAGCTCATCTCAAGCCTCAACTATGTCCCAATTAGATTGATAAAGATCATGACCATCATATCCATAGTTATACCATCTATTTGGTGCTATTACATGCTTATTTTCATCTCGTCCCAAAAACTGTGCCCACCAACTATATGAGCTATTAGAAATAATGAAATGTTTACACATTTTCATCATTTCAAAATCAGAAATAGTAGATTGTTCATTTGATGAATACATATATTCATGCTTATACTCATTTATAAACATCATATTATTCTCAACCCACTGTAAATCATCCGAAAAAACATAAAACTTTGCATTCGGATATAGACTATGCATTCTCTGGAAAGCTTTTTCATAATATGTTGGTGTACATACTAAAAATCTATCATTAAATTCTTCATTTAAATAATCGCCTCTCCGTATATGAACACATACAGATTCATTATCAATTGATATATTAGAACTATAATTTGAATTCAAACTTATTTCATTTAATAGAATATTCCTTATTGGCTCAACATACTGTTTACACTGCATATATCCACAAAAAATACAATTTTCTGCTCCAGCAAACTTTTCAAAATCAAAAGCCAAATATCCATCAATATTATAGTAAATGCCTTGTCTAACCCCAAATCGAATAGCTTCTGTTCTAAAGAAATTTCCAAATGTTGATAGTTTCTCTACTAATGCAACTTGTTTCTGATATTTTTTCATCAAGTCAACATCTACTATTTGCTCTAAAGGATTAGAGAGAATTTCTATCCTACTATCCAATTTAAATTTGTTAATTTCAATTTCTCTATAAGATTCAGGAAACAACAAAACTGCTTTTTTTCCCGAAATCTCGACCAAATTTCGGCAAAAAGCATATATAAAAAGTTGATTTCCTAGTCCTCCCATTAACTTTCCATAAATCATTTTTTCATCCTAAAAATATTAAGAAATACCACTCTGTTTTTACTAATTGCACTCTATCACTTCTAACTGCTTCAATCGAATGCTTCCAAAATACTTTTTCTGCCATAAAATAGTATCTACTTCCCGTCCTTCACCAATTTCAAAAAAGATTGGTTCCATAGGATGATCGTAGCTTGTATGTGCCCCTAATCCACTTGAGGAATACATATCAATCTCAAATGAATATCTTCCTTCTACAAAAACTGATACATCCATAGCCATTCTACAAGTTCTTGTTTCTCCTCTTCTTGGGCTACAAATAACCTCTGATTGAATGGTTCCAACAACCTTATCTTCCTCATCTTTTACAGCATAATACATACGTAATTCATCGATATCAGCATTTGCTGTAAAATTAACATCAAAAATTACTTTTTCATCATTTCTATATGATGGTACTTTCTTATCGACAAATTCTACTGAATTAATATGTACTAAACGTCCATGATCAAACGTTGGTCGTTTTCCATCTTTCAAATTATATATTTGTTTAAGTTCAACCGCACCTTGTTCTAAATAAACCTGTATAGCTTTTTCGACATCACCATCATATACCACTTGACCATGGTCTAGTACAATACACCTTGTGCATAATTGCCGTATTGTAGCCATATTATGACTCACATATAAAACAGTTTTTCCATCAGAATGAGCAGCATTATCCATCTTACCGAGACATTTTTTTTGAAATTTCACATCTCCAACAGCAAGTACTTCATCCATTACCATTATTTCTGCATCAAGATAAGCAGCTACTGCAAATGCCAGTTTGACATACATTCCAGAAGAATATCTTTTTACCGGTGTATCAATAAATTCCCTGCACTCTGAGAAATCAATTATTTCTTCTATTTTACTATCAACTTCTTTTCTGCTCATTCCCAGTATGGCGCCATTCATATAAATATTCTCACGCCCAGTTAGTTCTTTATGAAAACCGGTTCCAACTTCAAGCATACTAGAAACACGCCCTTTTATCTTTATAGTTCCTTCTGTTGGGGCCGTTACTGATGATAATATTTTTAAAAGAGTCGATTTTCCGGCACCATTATGGCCAATTATTCCAACAGCTTCTCCTTTATGAATTTCTAGATTAATCCCGTTAAGAGCATAGAATTCTTCACCATATTTACTTCGATCCTGACCAATCTTCATGTTAGGATCTTCTTTTCCTCTGACTCTAGCCCACCACGACTGAAGTTCAGCAGATAGTGTTGTACCACCAATTGTTCCTAATCTATATTTTTTCTTTAAATTTTCTATTTTTATAACTATATCAGACATACTTTTCCCTTATACAGTATCCATAAACGTTTTTTCTACTCGATTAAATAATAGTACTCCTACAAAAAGAACAGCTATCGTCACAATCCAACTAACTATCCAGTACAATACTTCAAACTTCCCACATCCTAACATAGAATACCTAAAATTATTTATTATCGGAGTCATAGGATTCATCATGATGATTCCTTTAAATTTTCCGGAAACCATATCCAGATCATAAACTACAGGAGTAGCATACATCCATAAAGATACTCCAAATCCTACTAACACCGTTAAATCTCTATATTTTGTAGTCAAAGAAGAAATAATTATTCCTGTTCCCAATCCTAAAAGCGCAGTCTGAAACACATAGATTGGTATCATTAAAAAGCTTATTGAAATAACAATATTAGCACCTATGAAATAGTAATAAATATTGACAATAACCGAAACCACAAAAACTACACCAAAATTTATAAGAGCAAACAAAACTGTTGATATAGGCATAGTTAATCTGGGGAAATATACTTTTCCAAAAATATTTTCGTTTGATGTAAATGTACTTGAAGTCTGTGTCAAACATGATGAAAAATACTGCCAAAGCGCAGTACTACATAAATAATAAGCAAATCTTGGAACACCATTTGTCGAAAATCCCGCTAGGGAACCAAATACTACGGTAAACATAAACGTAGTTAACAGTGGATTTATAATGAACCACAATGGCCCAAGAATTGTCTGCTTATACTGTACAGAAAAATTTCTTTTGACAAACAGAAAAATCAAATCCTTATATTGAAATAATTCTTTTATATCTATTTCAAACCACCCTGTTTTAGGTTTTATTATTTTTGTCCATTTTGTTTCCATAAATAATTCTCTCTAATCATGTAATAATTTATCTTTTATTTCTTTTATTCCAAGACCAAGTCTAGGATTAATCTGAAACATTTTATATACAAATTGTCTCCACGAAAAAACATTATTGCACTCATTCATTACTTTGATAAAATAAGAATGTAATTTTAACTGGATTTCATAAGAGTTGTCAAATGTTGACTCAGCCATGGAATAATAATTTATTATATAATTACATATATGTCTAGCTTCTAGTTTTTGTTGACTAAACAATCCTTTTTCTTTAAAAAATAGACAGGTATTTCTTAAAGCATCTAATAAATCAAACATTCTCTTTGATGAAACCTTCACCTTTGAAATTGCGTCATCTCTAAAAACATAATAGTATAGTTTAGCATCAGTGTAGGCAATTCTGGAACATTTTTCTACAACATACGGAATAATCCATTGATCTTCATGAAGCCGTCCTGACTCATAGCGCAGATCACTAAAAATTTCTTTCTTGTACAATTTATTCCACGCAACTATATTCTTTGTTTCAAGACTTGTCACTAAATCGAACACATCATTCCCTTCAACAATCTGTATATGACCATCATCTTCAATTTGATTCTCCGGGTTATAACCATTTTTTCTTACTTCTTCATAATCGCATATCACAAGATCTGCCTCTTGCGATGTTATTATACCCAGTAGTTTTTCATACATAGTTGAAGAGACAAAGTCGTCCCCATCTACAAATCCAATATATTCTCCGGTTGCCACATCCAAGCCTACATTTCTAGCATCAGACAGACCACCATTTTGTTTATGAATTACTTTAATTCGCGCATCTTTTTGGGCATACCTATCGCATATATGCCCACTAGAATCTGTAGAACCATCATCAACCAATATTATCTCTAACTCTTTATATGTTTGTCCAATTATCGATTCTATACAATTACTTACATACTGTTCAACATTATATACAGGCACAATAATTGTAATCATCTCTCAACCAGCCCTTTAAATATATAAATAGATTTAATAACCAATATAAGAATAAAAGAATATACAAAAACACTAAATACCTTTAGTCTATATTCATTTATTGCTACTTTACTATCATATTGGTATACCGGTGCATTTGGTTCTCCAACATGCCACCACCTTAGAATAATACCATTATTTTCCAATATATTCTGTTCATCTTCCGGACTTAAATATATTTCCTGTTGTACATTCTCTTGTCCTATATTTGATGATTCCACATCTGCATATATGGATGTATATGGTCTAGTAAACATCAAAAAAATTACAGTCATGATAACTGCCCCAACTGCACTACATGCAAAAGCATTATATACTTTACCATTATCACAACTATTATTATCTTTACTATGATATTCCTCACTAATATCGTTATTAAATAATAAAGCGCCCCAAAATATAAATATCAAATTCTTATAAGAGGCATTATATAAGAATGGTTCCCACAAACCTGCCAAACATACAGATACATATACAACCAACTCAAATATCCAATTTTTCTTAAGAGTTTTTTTCACAAACCATATATTAAATATAGATATAATTATAAATGCTACTATGCCTAACTGAAGTATCAAATACATTCCAGCCATATCAATACTATACGGAAACTGATATGGATTGTTCAATCGAACCCCAAACAAACTAATTTTATTGTTTTCCAAATAATATTTGGCCATTGTCAATCGAAGAGTAAATACATAATTATCCAATAATGAAAAAAGTTTTCCCTGAAGCAAAAATGGCAAAAATATGGTCACAATACTTGTTGCAGGATAAACCAAATAACAAATTGCTTTTTCACAAAGATTAATTTTTCCTCTCCTATATATCAAGCCATTCAAAAACAAATAAAAAGTAC
>JAEEGL012866182.1_pt1 | contig 15494 bp, 2 predicted proteins | sample 9134231 | NCBI WGS metagenome assembly JAEEGL01 (sample SAMN16246548, study PRJNA631951) | gut metagenome | biome: gut microbiome; feature: rumen; material: fiber-attached | host: Bos | place: Iran: Karaj | collected 2018-10
ACAGACCTGACGCTGAACACGACCACGAACAAGTGGGAACTGACAGCGGCGGCCAAGGCGAACCTGGCGGGTATTCCTGTCGGAACATACACGGTCACAGAGACGGTTGTGGATCCGGACAACTACACGCATACCGCGACTTACACGATTACAACGAAAGCGGGACTGGCTGGCGAAAGCACGACAGATTCGGCTGACTATGCGGCGATCAGCGCGGTAGTATCGAAGGACGAAACGACAATCGTCAATGTCACGAACACGTACACGCAGGACACCGGTAACCTGAAACTCAAGAAAACTGTCACTGTGAACGGTGCTTCTACAGAAACTACTCTGGTGGATGGTACTTATTCCTTCACTGTGACTGGTTCCGGAATTGCGGATGGTGTTACCAGGACAGTAACTGTTACCTTCGTAAATGGCAAGGTGAAGAGTGCTACCGTGGATGGTAGTCCGGTTGCTCCGAATGCGGATGGGTATGTGCTGATCAGCGATCTGCCGACGGGTACGTATACGGTGACTGAGGATGTATCTGGGTTGGCTGCAAAGGGTATTGCTCTGATTCAGTCTCCGGATGTTCCGATAACTGTGACCAAGGATCCGGCTACGATTCCGACTGCTGAGTTCGTTAACAATAAGGTTATCATCAAAGTCCAGAAGGTTGACGTCGCCACCGGTGAAGAACTGGACGGCGCGGTGATTCAGATCCTGGACAAGGATGGAAATGTTGTTGAAGAGTGGATCAGCGAGAAGAAATATCCGCATGAGGTAGTTGGACTGACGGTTGGAGAAGAGTATACTCTGCGTGAGAAGGTTGCTCCGGAAGGATATACGATTACATCGGATACAACCTTCACGATTGACGAGAGTGGAAAGGCTGTTACAACCGGGAACAAGACAACAGATGATAAAGGCTGCACGGTTCTGCTGGTGGAAGATGCCAAGACCCATATTGAGGTCAAGAAGGTCGATGTGGTTACCGGCGAGGAGCTGGAAGGAGCTCATATCCAGATCCTGGATAAGGATGGCAATGTGGTCGACGAATGGGATTCCGAGAAGGATAAGACGCACGTTGTTGAAGGCCTGAAGACCGGCGAAGAGTATACGCTGCGTGAGACAGTGGCTCCGGAAGGATACGACGTCACGACGGATACGACCTTCATCATTGACGAAGAAGGAAAGGTCACATCCACGGGCAGTATTACGGAGGATGAAAATGGTAATATCATCCTGCTGGTGGAAGATGAAGTACTCCATGTGACCGTGGCGATTCGCAAGATCTGGGACGACGATAACAACCGGGATGGTATCCGGCCGCTGAGCATTACGGTGAACCTGCTGGCGAACGGCAGGAAAGCCAGGACGGTGACACTGAGCGCCGCGAACAACTGGCTGTGCATCATTCGGGATCTGCCGAAGGTGGATACGGACCTGAACGAAATCGAGTACACCTGGGAAGAGCCCGCGGCAGGAACCGGATATACCCTGGGCGGAGTCGTAACAGGTGATGTTCTGACGACCGTCACGAATGTGCACGGACCGGAGAAGACCAAGGTATCTGTCCAGAAGGTCTGGGACGACGGCAATAACGCGAACCGTCCGAGTGAGATCAAGGTCCAGCTGTACGGCGACGGCCGCGCGGTCGGTCCGGTAGTGAAACTGAACGCGGCGAACGGATGGAAGTACACCTGGGAAAACCTGGATAAGAATTGCAATCCGAACGGAACGACGGGCAACGCGAAGGCCATCGCCTACACGGTGGAAGAGCTGGCGGTTCCGGAAGGATACCAGATGACCATTTCCGGTAACGCGGCGAACGGATATGTGATCACCAACAAGATGGAAACCGGTAAGCTGGTGATCAGGAAAACGTTCGACATCACGGAACGCGAGCCTGAGGAAGAACCGGAAGACGAACTGAGGGATATCCAGGTAGCTAAGATCTGGAACGACAACAACAACCAGGATGGCATCCGGCCTGCAAGCGTCACAGTGCATCTGTACGCGGGCGGTGAAGTCATCGAAACCGTGGAACTAAACGAAGGCAACGGATGGAAGCATACGTTCAGGGATCTGCCGGCGTACTTCAGAGGCAACTGGATCCGGTACTCGGTGACGGAAGATCCGGTACCGGGATATACCTGCCAGGTGAACGGATTTACCATCCGGAATACGCACAAGACGGAAACGACCAGCGTCACCGTACGGAAAGTCTGGGACGACAACAATAACGCCGCCGGTATCCGGCCGAGCAGCATCCGGTGCACGCTCAGTAACGGAACCAACGTAATCCTGAACGAGCGGAACGGATGGATGGCGACGGTGAGCGGACTGCCGAAGAAGGCGAACGGACAGGATATCGTCTATACCTGGACTGAGCAGGAAATTGTCGGATATAAGATGACCGGCAAGGAGACGAGGGGCAATGTAACCACATTCACGAATGCGGCGGTCGGTATTCCGCAGCCTCCGGAAGGCTATAAGAAGCCCAGAGTGCCCGGCGGAGAGTATGCGATCTTTGAAGAGTACAAGACGGCGCTGGGTGTTGACGTCATGATCAATCACGTGGGTGATTGCTTCGACTAAAGATATTTCGCGGCTGCGGCCGCGACCAGGGCTTTCCGATCGTCCTGGACCTTCGGTTAAAGCACTTTTAGGTAACAACTTAAACTAAGCTTTTGGGAGGGCCGGCCGGTTCCTTTGGGAACCGGCCGGCGTTTGTTTTGGGAATGTAACCGGAAACATGCAAATTATGCACAAAGAAAGGTTGAAGTACAGTTTAAAGTAACTGTTCGATTTGTTACCAGAAAAACAATGAAGAACAAAATGATGTAATTAAAGAATTTACTTGTCGGTTCAGGGGGAAATATAATTTTTTTCGATAATATATAATTTCTTTCGAAAGTTTAGTAATTTTTTTTTATGTAACCAAATTATAACCGTTTACGGTTAGAATGGGTACTGTAGAAAGAGGGTTTGTGAAAAGATCCCCCGACTACGCCCGGGGTGACAGGAATGAAAGCCCGGGATGACACAGAAAAGATCGACCCTGCAGATGGAGGAACCTAAAATGACGAAGAGAATCAAGAGGATCGCCGCGCTGATCATCGCCGGCATTCTGCTGGTTTGTGTTTCGTTTGCTTCCCTGGCGGAAGAGACGGAAGAAATCTTCGATAACGAAAATACAGAAACAGAAGTGACGGCAACAGCGGAAGAAACGACCGAAGCCACTGAAGAAGTGACCGGTGACGTTGACGCGCCTGCGGATATTGCTGAGACGGCTGATGAAGCGACCGTTGAAGAGACTGAGACCGAAGCAACCGAGACAGTAGAAACCGCTGAAGAAGAACCGGCAGAAGACACGGAAGAAGCGACCGAAGAAGAAACCACCATTACCGAGACGGAAACCGAAGAAACCGAAGAAAGCGAAGAAGCGGAAGAAGCCGAAGTAATCGAAGAAACTGAAGAGACTGAAGAATACGACGAACTGGCTGACGACGAGTACGACGAACTGGCGGATGATACTGAAACCGACGAAGAAATGGAATACCAAATCCTGGATGACGACGGCGGATACATCGATCCTGAAGTGGTCAGCCAGCATATTCCGGAAATCACCGAGGAACTGATTGAGGCTTCTGACAAGGTTGGCCAGGAAGCCACTGAAGAAACCGAAGAGACCGAAGAGACCGAAGCAAACGAAGACGCTGAAGAAGCGGAAGAAACCGCGACCGTGAAAGCCTGGATTATCCGGGAAGAAAACGGAGAAGCGTATATCGGCGATACCATCACGCTGGTCGCGAAAGCGGACAGCGAACTGAACAGTGAAGTCTACTGGGAAACCCGGGATGAGCAGTGGGATGAAGGCGTGTGGCAGGAGATCGGCACCGGCAAAAAGCTGGAGCTGACCATTACCGCGGAGAACGCGGATAATGCGATCCGGTTCACGACGGGAGACGGTGTTGTATCGGAAGAATACCGGATAAATGCGGGAGAGAGATCCTTCGCTGACGCTCAGGATGACACCAATGACGCTCAGGATGACATGGAGAGTGTTGAGGGGACCGTGGAAGAGACAGCTGAAGGGGGCGAGGATGGAAGATCCTTCGCTGACGCTCAGGATGACACCAATGACGCTCAGGACGACAATAATGGCATTCTGAATGACATCATTGAGGGGACCGTGGAAGAGACAGCTGAAGAGGGCGAGGATGGAGGATCCTTCGCTGACGCTCAGGATGACACCAATGACGCTCAGGATGACAGCGATGACGCTCAGGATGACACTGCTGAAGAAACTGCGGAAGAGACTGTTGAAGAATCTGCCACCATCCGCGCATGGGTGAGTGCGACAGAGGGAGAAGGCAGCGTGACGCTGAGCGCGAACGCGGATCCGGAACTGACCGGCGTTTGCACCTGGCAGACACTGAACACCGAAGAAAACAAGTGGCAGAAGATCGGCTACGGCGACCAGATCGTGATCGAAGTAAACGACGAGACTGCCGGCAACGCGTACCGGTTCGTGATGCAGGACGGTACCGTGTCGGAAGAGTACGCGATGAGCGCTGCGGCGGAAGAGAGATCCTTCGCTGACGCTCAGGATGACAATATCGACGTTCAGGATGACACAAGTGACGCTCGGAATGATACTGATGCGGTTGAGGTGGAAGGGAGATTCTTCGCTGACGCTCAGGATGACAATATTGACGCTCGGGATGACACAGAGAGCGCTCCGGATGACACAACAGAGGAAGAGATTCCTGAGATTCCGGAAGACCGGAGCGTTACCGTGGTGATGACCTGGGAAGACGAGAATCCCGGATTCGGATCCGTGGCGCACTTCGCCGCCGAACTGAGCGGATACGAAGGACTGCAGTACGAATTCCAGTGGATGATGAGCTCCGACAACGTGAACTGGGTGCCGGTGGAAGGCGAAACGGGCGAGACGATGGACGTCGTGGTGACCCGGGACAACTTCCAGACGTACTGGCGCGTGGACGTTCATGTGACGGGGATATATGTTGACTGAATACAATCCGGGTCAGCCTGAAGAGGTTGGCCCTCATTGTGCATAGAAGGGATTTCGCAGCCGCGGCTGCGACCGGGACTTAGCGTTGCATGTGAACTGTTACCCGGAACAAGTTCCGGACAGTTCATCATCCGATTGCTCCGGACCTTCGGCCGGATAGCTCTTTCTTTATATGTTTATAAACGATAAAGGGGATTGTCGAAATGAAGAAAATGGCCCGGAAACTGTTTGCCTGCCTGCTGGCGGTGATGCTGGCGTTCAATATGATTCCGCTGGTTGTGTTTGCCGCGGGAACCGAAGGGAATGAGGGCGGAAACGTCGTCGGCGCGGACGGTACGCAGTCTTCGGGTTCGGTCCAGCTGAACCTGGGCGCGAACGGGCCGCTGGTCTATAACATCGGCGGAGAGGACAGCGTCAAACTCAGCGATATTTTCGCGTATTTCGGGATTGACGGAAATTATTACGATGAAAACGAGCAGGAATACGGAATGCTCTTTTTCCGTGTCTCCCTGTATGACGAGAACGAGAAATTCGTCGGGAATTTCAACAACTACTACGGGACGTATTACACATACAATTATGACGTTGAAATTACAGGCCTGAGCAAGATCCCTTACCAGCAGAAAGCCCTGATCAACGTCCGCCAATATATCTATTCCGGGGGCAAATACAGCCCGCTGACTTTTCCCGACGGTTCCAAACGGATCTACCTGTACCAGGATACGCAGCCGGTTGACCGGGCATACCGTGCGCTGCTTTCCGACATGACCCTGACTGTAAAGGACGGAACCGCGATCAATGCCGGAGACGTGGCTTCGGTAAACTTTATTGACCGGAAGAACACCGACGGCGAAATCAAGGCGACCGCCGTGACAGGGAAAGTGGACTATACCTGCTATAACGGCACGGATACCGCTGTACCCATGTCCAAAGAGGTGGATGGGAATGATTTCCTGCTGGAGAGCCGCGAACCGATCACCGCGACGGAAGGCGTTATCCTGACGCTGACGGACGGCCGTGTGGTCCGCGCGAATATTCCGGAATACACCTATTACGTATCCGCAAAGAACTTCACCCTGCGGGATATTTACCAGCAGATCGGCCTGAAGGAAGACCATCACGGACTGCTGCTGGATACAAGCGATTCCACGCATCAGATGATCGAGGTCTCCATGCAGTCGAGCGTCGGGGACGAGAGCTACGAAGAAAAGACAACGCTCTCCCTGGTCGAACCGGAGTATCCGATGTACCTGTGGCTGCGGGATATCACCACCGGGAAGAGCTTCTATATCAATTTCGAGGAAGGGACCGTCCCCGGAGAACAGGTTTACCAGGATGCGCAGTTCCTGTACGCGATGAACGAGGATGGGGAGACCCTGACCATCGCGGCGCTTTCCGGAGCGTATGACGGAAACGGGACCATCGTGATCCGCAGCGTATCCGGCGAGATCGACGGAGCGACTTATCCCGTGACCGCGGTGGCGGACAGCGCATTCAAGAACGAAAACGGCATTGCCAAGGTTGTGTTTGAAAACGACAGCGACATGACGGTTTTCGGCAGCGCGTTTCAGAACATGAAAGCGCTGCAGAGCGTGGAAATCAACGGAAAAGGTACGGTGTTCTTCGGCAAGGACAACTGGGACTATGTCTTCGGATATGATACGGCGCTGAAGACCGTGACCGGTACGGGTACCGCCAGCTTCCGGACGATGGGTATGTTCCAGGGCTGTTCCGCACTGGAGACCGTCGCGGTCAGCCATATACTGCTGATCTCCCGGAATACGTTCATCGACAACAAGCATGAACTGACGGTGGAAGCGGACCGGATCGACCGGATCGACTACCAGGGGTTCAACCGCTGCGCGCTGACCCGGCTGACCGTGAAGAACGGATGCCCGAGCATCGAAAACTACTGGGGCGGCGGAGTCTGCGACAATGAAGCGGACCTTACCGTACAGTTTAACGGCAATATTACGCAGGGAATCGGCGGCGCCTTCAGCCTGAAAGAAGGAAAGAAGCTCTTCTTCAAAGCGGAAAATACCGAGCCCATCAGCATCTGCGACTGGGCATTCAGCGACAGCCCGGTGGTATCCGTCGAGATTACCGGCCCGGTGAGCACTGTCGGCGGATCCGCTTTCAACAACTGCAAATCCCTGGAAACGTTCCGGATTGACGGCAGCGTAACCTCCTTCGGCGGCTGGGCATTTAACTGGTGCGAAGCCCTGAAGACGTTTGAGGTCACCGGGAATGTGGGCACGCTGAGCGGACACGCGTTCAATGAATGCGACGCGCTGGAATCCGTGCTGATCGGCGGTAACGTCACAGCGATTTCCAGCTGCGCGATGTATCACTGCGACGGGCTGAAGGCAGTGCGGATCAACGGCGACGTCGGATCGATCGCGGCGTACGGCATTGATGGGTGCGACGCGCTGGAATCCCTGATTGTCATGGGGAAGACCGGATCGGTCGCCACATACGCGGCTAAATCTCCCGCTATGCGCGTGCTGGTGCTCAAGGGCGGCGTAAGCTCGATGGATTACTATATCTGCGGCACGCAGGCTTTCAGCGACGAGGACAGCTTCATCTACGTCGGCAGCGTGGGCGGCCGGGGCAGCGTGAACAGCTATGCTTTCGGAAACAACAGCACATACGGCAACGCCTATTTCAATACAAGCGACGATAAGCTGGACGCGGCGCTGAACGGCTACTCCCTGGTGATCGGGGACTATCATTGTTCCGACCAGAGCTACGATCCCGATTTCTATGTGCGTATCGGAGCCAAATACGGATACGGCTCTTCGGCTTCGGACGCCTACAACAACTATAACGGCGTGATGTACAGCCTGTACAACCGGACCAGAAGCACTGTACAGTTCCGGAAGGACTGCGCTGCGGCCGGCGTCGAAGACCTCGGACTCGAATTCAGCGGAGATATGAAACCCGGGTTCAACGGTTTTACGCTTCACATCCTGGCCGACAAGGATACGAACCGGGCAACCCTGCCGGCGGACCTGTACGGCGATATGCTGGATTACTACGGGCTGAGCGCGCAGGATACTTTTGGCGACCTGAAAGCCATCGTATTTGAATCAGACGCCGAGGAGATCACGATTCCGGACGGCGCCCTGAAACGCTTCCCGAACCTGGAAAGCGTGACCGTGCGGAACGCGGACGCCAAGGTTACGATCGGCGTTGACGCCTTCAGCGGAACCAAGGTGAACACGATCTGTACAGCGGAACAGACGGTGGCCGGCAAGACAGGTAAGGTAACGCTGGCTGGAAATACCGCGCCGATCGGTACCGCACTGGTGATGAGCACCTCTGAAGACAGCTATGACGAAGCGGTCCTGGCAGCTATCCGCGCGGACAACGTATTCGGGAATACCAGCGAGGACCAGATCCGGATCAAGTACTTCGACCTGTCCCTGGCCGCACCGGACGGAACTGCCGTGAACCAGCCGGCCCGGGTGAGAGTGACCCAGAATCTGGAGATTTTCGGCGTGGATACCATCGCGCCGAAGGCGTTCGCTTTCTTCCATATTAAAAACGGAACCGCGATGCTTATGACGAACGAGTTCTCAGCGGACCTGACCCGCGGCACCATGACATACGAGTTTGACGCGGACGGCTTCAGCCCCTACGCGGCGGCTTATATTCCCGGCGCGGTCCGGACAAGCGACGGCGTGTATACCTACCTGGCGGACGACGAAGGAAACGCGTCCGTTACCGGATATGATACCGGATTCACCGGCGACGTGCTGGACATTCCCGACACGACGGAGATCGACGGCAAGACATATCGGGTTGTCGGTATCGCGGCGGACGCGCTAGCTAATCCTCCGGAAGGCATCACCATCCGTTCGGTTGAATTCCACAACACAGACACCCTGCTTATCGGAAGCAACGCGATGGGCGGCCTCGGCGACGTAACCGCGATCAGCTTCGCGGGCGACGGAGACGTGGTATTCCGGGACGGCAGCGCCTTCACGGGCACCGGCAGCGGGACGGTTGACGTCCGGATGCCGAATGGGCTGACGGCAAAGACGGAAGACGGCAGCTGCGGCGACGTGTTCAGCGGAATCACGGACGGCTACGCGCTGACCGTTGACAACATCAGCAGCATTCCCGATAACGCGTTCAAGGGCGATACAAAACTGAACGCTGTAACGGTGGTATCCGCGCTGGCGAACATCAGCCCGTTCAAACCGCAATGGGCCAATTCCTACCGCGGCAACTTTACGGACTGCGCCATCGGCACCAGTGCGTTTGAAGGCGCGTCGAACCTGGTGAGCTTCACCGCGGAGAACGCCGCCGGCAAGAGCATCGCGATCGGCAACGAAGCCTTCAAAGACTGCGCCAGCCTGACGGAGCTGAATATCGCGGACAAGCTCAGCGGCATCGGCGAACACGCCCTGAGCAATACCGGCTTTACGACGCTGAAACTGTACACCGAAGACGCGGAGTTCGGCAAGGAAGCGCTGGCATACAATCCCAAACTGGAAAAACTGGAAATCGTCGGCGGCGTGTACGGCACAGGCAAAGCCTGGCTGGGCGGCAGCGGCGACAACGCGACCAAACTGAAACAGCTGGTCTTTGACGGCAAGGTTGTACCGCAGCTGTACAACAGCGATATCCGCGGCGAGCGGCTGAGCGTGCTGATCTTCAAGAACGGCGGATCCAGCGGTATTACGGAGAAAGCCATCTATACCGAAGGCCCGCTGGAAGCGGAGAGCCTGACCGTTTATGTGGACGGCGATTATAACGACAATCCCTATATCCGGGCGGACGGCTTCCCGGGCGGGCAGAAGGTCCGGATCTACCTGAACCTGCCGATCAGCAATACCGAGGCCTACCAGAGCAACGACCTGATCAGGAGCAGCAACATCACGGACCTGGCTTATTCAGTGACCGCGGAAGCCACCGACCTGTACGTCGACACGACGCTGGCGGACGAAGACTGCGCGTCCACCAAATTCAACAGCTTTGAGAAGGCCAGGGAAGCCGCGTCCGATACGCATGACAGCGCGGCGGCATTCCGGCAGTACTTCCGGGAAGCCGGCTATGATCCGGGCGACCTGGAGTTTGCCGAGAACACGTCCGCGGCGGTAAACTACTCGCTGCACGTCATCGGCGGGACAACGCAGATCGACAAGAGTTTTGCCGGCGATCCGAAACTGACATCCGTCGATATCAACGTGAACGGCAACATCGCCATCGAAGACGGCGCGTTCAAAGACTGTGAAAACCTGAGCAGCCTGACGTTCACCAAGGTACACCATACGGATATCGGCAAAGGCGCATTTGAAAACTGTACATCCCTGGAGGAATTCAGGATCAGGAACAAGTACAACCTGGATATCCGGGAGAATGCGTTCAGGAACTGCGCAAACCTGAAGACACTTAATATCTACGGAATGGACCAGGTGACCATCGGGGCATACGCGTTCGCGGGCACGTCACCGGAAGAAATCAGCATTACCAATTCCTATAAGGATATCATCATCGAAGACAATGCCTTCAGGGGAGTCACCAGCATTTCCTCCGTCGTATTCTCGATGCTGTACAGCTCCTATGGTATCACGATCGGCGAGAACGCTTTCGCGGACTGCGGTGATATGGACAAGGTACTGCTGAAGAACTCCACGGCGCCGACGATCGGTACGAACGCGTTTACAGGCACCATCGGCACGCTGCGGATCGACGGTGGAAGTACGAATGTGGCGGACGGCGCCTTCAGCGGAGGCAATGCCTATATTGACGGCGGCAGTACCTTCACCCGGAACCTGGCGGACCAGGTCGGCAATTTCAGGACGATCATCCTGACCGCCCCGCAGACGATCAGCGCGGAGGCGCAGGTCTTCAGCAGCAACCCGGAACTGAAGTACGTCTATCTCGGAGATAAGGCCGGAACCAAAGATATCGGCGGTGAAATCTTTGCCGGTATGCCGGAAGACGCGGAAGCGTATGTCGCCAAGAAGAGCACGGACTTCACATCCAAAGCGGGCGGCGCTCCCACACGGGAAGACGGTATCCTCCGCTTCCTGGGCAACACCGACTTCAAATACATTGACGGTAAGACCACCAAGACGCAGCGGGACGGCAGCGAACAGAATCCATTCAAGACATATGAAGAAGCGCGGGCATCCGTTGCCGCTTCGAACGCGGATGGAAGACCGGAGAGCGGCAAGACATATTACTATGAAGAAATCGCGAAAGCGATTCGCGCCGCCAGCGCAGCGGCTGACGTATCCATCAGCGAAAACAGCATCCGGTTTGCCATTCCCGGAACCGATACGGTCTTCCTGGTAAAGGGAACCATCACGGTCAACGATACCCAGACATGGGACAGCCCGGAGGGAACGACCATCACCCTGATCCGGAACGAAGGGTTCAAGGACGTGATGGTGCAGCTGAACACCAAGGGCAACCTGACGCTGACCAACGTGGTGCTGGACGGTGTAATGATCGAGGCAAACAATCCCCTGATCAAGACCAACGGCGGAATCCTGACCATCGCTGACGGCGCGGTCATCTGCAACAATAACCATACATCCTATTCCTATCCGACTTACGCGGGCGGTATTTACTCCAACGGAACGGTTTATATGACCGGCGGTACAATTTCCGGTAACTACGGAATGTACGGCGGCGGCATCCAGATCATCGGATCAAGCGGCGTGTTCTATATGAGCGGCGGCGTGATCGAAAACAACACCGCAAACGATTCGACCGGCCAGAAGTCCTACGGCGGCGGTGTGAACGTCGGCAGCGGAGCCAAGATGTATCTGTCCGGCGGCGAAATCCGGAAGAACAAATCCACCGGCGGGTATAACCAGCTGGGCGGAGACGGCGGCGGAATCTCTGTAGGAGCGGACGTTTCCGGAATGAGCCAGCAGTCGAAACTGTACATGACCGGCGGCGTGATTTCCGGCAATTCCGCGGAACATGACGGCGGCGGCGTGTATATCCAGGACAACTGCGAAGGCCATTTCGACGGCGGCGTGATTGAAAACAACACGGCTTACTACGGAGTGTTCGGCGGCGGCGGTATCTACGTCAACGGCAAACGGGACGTCAAGGACGGAATCGCCTACCTGAAGAATGTGCTGATCACCGGCAACAGCGCCGATGAAGAAGGCGGCGGCCTGGCCGGATGCTCCACATCCACATCCACCGTGTACGCGCTGAACGGCGGCGCGATTTACGGCAACAGCGCTGGCGACGGATCCGATATCTACACTGATACCATCCAGCGGTCCTCTTTCCCGACAGGCTATATGAAGGGCAGCGTTTCACCCTATATGTTCGACGGAACGCCCGCCAACTGGTCGGATTCCCGCACGGGCGAAAGACTGACGAATGCCCAGTTGTCGAATATCCGTAACCTGATCCACGAGAGCAGGGTTACGCTGACGGCGAATCCGGACGATAACCCGCCGACCAGCGCCCCGATGATTATCCGCAACAATACTTCCCATACCAAGGGCGGCGGTATCGGCTCCAACGGATCGGTTATTATCGGCGGCGAACCGGAAACGAAGGACGTTTCCTGGACGCCCGAAGCGAACAAGATCATCTGGAACCGCGACATGAAGGAAAATGAAGTCTTCACCTTCAGCGTTTTCGAAGAGATCGCAAGCCAGGGCCAGAATTACCTGTGGACCCGGTATGAAGACAAGTATATCGAAGAAGGTTCTGTGACCGGCGGCCTGGACGGACAGGCGAAGGCGATCAGCTTCGGTAAAATCGACCTGGGCACCGTGTCCGCGAAGGATCTGGGCAAGACCCGTACCTTCCTGGTGGCGGAGAACGAGCCGGAAGACAAGACCGTTTCCGATACGGGAACCTATCTGGCGTTCGTGGTTGCCATCTGCACCGAATGGGACGAGGAAGCCGGCAGGGAAGTACTGTCCGCGAACCTCCTGAGGACAGAGAAGGGCAAACTGCTGACGGACGGCACTTACGCGTATGACAACATCTTCGAAGGGGAAGTGATCGCCACGGCGAACGCTTCGCATAATTTCGGCAGGATCCGTTCGAAGGTCGATAATTCCAACAATGTATTCCATAACTATTTCGGCAAGACCACTGTCTTCGCGGACAAGATGTGGCTGAACTACGACGGATCCGATACGCCGCCCGAGGGCGCCAAAGTCGTGTTCGAACTGTACGCGGACGACATGGCGACCGGAAAGACCGTTGAACTGGACGGAATCGCGGATGAGAACGGCGAAACGATCGCGTGGACGGCGCTGTGGACGAACCTGGACGCATACCGCCTGAACAGTGACGGCGAACCTTACAAAGAGAGTGAAGACGATCCGGACTTTGCGCGTGTGGCCTACTCCGTGAAGGAAGTCAGCGTGACGATGCCGGAAGGAAACGCTTCCATCTATGCCGAGGACGAGACGCTGCCGACCGCGGACGGGATCAGCATCCTGAACAGGCAGTTGACCGGCGAACTGAAGGTCAGCAAGACGGTCGAGAGCGAAACTGAGACGCATCATGAGCTGGCATTCAGCTTTACCGTGATACTGAGCGATCAGCATGTAAACGGTCAGTATGGCGATATGACCTTCAAGGACGGCGTGGCTGAGTTCACCCTGAAGGACGGTGAAAGCGCGACAGCCACCGGCCTGCCGGCAGGCATTCGCTACACCGCGGCGGAAACGCCGGATGAAACGTTTACCACCGCCATGACAGGTGAGCAGGGAATCATTACCGAAACACTGAGTGAAGCCGATTTTGTCAACCGCTATGAACCTGTGACCGGCGACCTGAAGGTCAGCAAGATCGTGATCAGCGAAGAACAGGCGCATCATGAGCGGGCGTTCCGTTTCACAGTGACGCTGGACGACCGGACGGTGAACGGCACATACGGCGATATGACCTTCAAGGACGGCGCGGCTGAGTTCACCCTGAAGGACGGTGAAAGCGCGACAGCCACCGGCCTGCCGGCAGGCATTCGCTACACCGCGGCGGAAACGCCGGATGAAACGTTTACCACCACCATGACAGACGAGCAGGGAATCATTACCGAAACACTGAGTGAAGCCGGTTTTGTCAACCGCTATGAACCCATGACCGGCGACCTGAAGGTCAGCAAGATCGTGATCAGCGAAGAGCCGGCGCATCATGAGCGGGCGTTCCGCTTCACAGTGACGCTGGACGATCGGACGGTGAACGGCACATACGGCGATATGACCTTCAAGGACGGCGTGGCCGAGTTCACCCTGAAGGACGGCGAGAGCGCCACAGCAAAGGGACTGCCGGTCGGTACTGCCTACACGGTGGAAGAAGCGCCGGAAGAACCGTTCAGCACATCCATGACAGGCGAGAAGGGCACCATCTCCGAGACGCTGAGCAGCGCACAGTTTGCCAACTCGTATACGCCCGAACCGCCGCCCCCGCCGCCTGCAGTGCGGAAGCTGGAAGTGATGAAGATCTGGGACGACGCGGAGAACCAGGATGGCATCCGGCCGGAGCAGATCAGCGTGAAGCTGCTGGCAAACGGCGAGGAAACCCTGACTGTGACGCTGTCGGAAGTGAACGGATGGAGCGCTTCCACGGAAAGCCTGCCTGTTGAACAGGACGGAACCGCGATTACCTACGAATGGGTTGAAGAGGAAGTTGCCGGGTACATCCTGACTGTTTCCCAGGAAGACGACCGGACGATCCTGACGAATACCCATATTCCGGAAGTGACTGAAGCCAGCGTCCGGAAAGTCTGGAATGACAACAACAATGCCCAGGGCGCGCGGCCGGCGAAGATCATCATGACGCTGAGCAACGGGCAGCAGGCGGAACTGAACGAAGCAAACGGCTGGAGCGCGACAATCAGCGACCTGCCGGCGTACAGCGCCGGAGAGCCTGTGACCTATACCTGGACCGAGCAGGAAGTCATCGGATATCGGCTGGAAAGCACTGTCACCGAAGGTACGGTTACCACCTTCACCAACCGGGTGATCATCGTTCCGGAAACACCGACGGAGACCAGGAAGCCCAGGGTTCCGAAAGAGCCGCTGACGCCCTTCGAAGAATACGACACACCGTTGGGTGTTGACGTGATGATTAACCACGTGGGTGACTGCTTCGACTAATAAGGATTTCGCGGCTGCGGCCGCGACCAGGGCTTTCCGATCGCCCTGGACCTTCGGTCAACTCATTTTAGGAAGCTGCTTCGACTAAAGGAGATTCTTCGCTGCGCTCAGAATGACACAAATCGGTTTGAATGACACGGAAACGGGCAGCGGGAGCTTTCGGGCTCCCGCTTTTTCCGTGAAACGATTGATTTTCAACACATTTCCTGCAAAAAAAGATTGCCAGACCGCTTCAGATATGGTATACTGCCGTGCGTATGGGTTTCCATACGAATTGAACGGCATAACGCCATGAAAGAAGGGTTTATCGTTAAGAGTGGAAAAGGCCTGAAGGTTTCCGCGGTACCGGCAGGGGAGTATACCGG
>JAEEGL013334206.1_pt1 | contig 15494 bp, 11 predicted proteins | sample 9134231 | NCBI WGS metagenome assembly JAEEGL01 (sample SAMN16246548, study PRJNA631951) | gut metagenome | biome: gut microbiome; feature: rumen; material: fiber-attached | host: Bos | place: Iran: Karaj | collected 2018-10
TAAAGCTATCTTGAATTTGATATTTTTTAGTAATAAAAAGCCAAGTTCCACTTCCAGAAGGTCTTTCTCCTCCATCTTTAATATACCAATTATCATTTTCAAAATAAATCATAGTTTGTTCTCTACTAACTTGTCCTTCAGTTATTACAATATCAGCATCAGTTTTTCTTCCAATAAAAAAAGTTTTTTTATCTTCATGTTTAAAAACACTTGTTGATAAATTTTCACTTTGTCCATGTTCAATAATAACTTCTTTTTTATCTTCTGAAGTTCTTATTTTAAAATTATAATTTAATACACTAACAATAACAGTTTCTTGTGTTAAAATATGAGGTGAAGATAATAAAACAAAAATAAAGAAATATTCTTTATTTTCACTTATTGATTCTAAATAATATTTTTGCATATCTCTTCTATAATAAATTAAAAAAGCTTCTGGATTATTTAATGTTGTTTCTTTTGGTATGTTTAATATTACATCTGGAATAAAATTTTCTTCTGAGTTTTTTAAACCAAATATTGCAATTCCATCTTCTGCTTTTCTTTCTGTGTTTGATATTCCTTTTGCGTTTATTTTGTATGTTTTATTATCTAGTAATGTTCCTTCTAATTCCTAATTTTTGTTTATGTTAATATTTTTTTTATTTTACTGTTAATGTTAATATTGGATGATTTTTTACTTCTGAATCTGTTATACATATTCCTTTTTGAAGGAGTTCTATTGGTAATTCTTCTTCTAATTTTTTAGTATCAACCATTTATAAATATATTAATTAATAATAAAAATATATTAAAATAATTATTGTATTTATTCAATTAATACGTTTTATTATATGTGAATATAATTAAAGAATAAAAAATTAAATTTATAAATTAAGAAATATCATATAATAATAATATAAATTTTAATATTCAAAATGTTTTGAAAATTTTAAAGAATAAAAATGAAATTATATTTAATTTAAAAAAGGTTAAAAATTTGAAATAAAAAATATTAATAACATAATTACTTTGATAATAATAATATTAAAAATTATTAACTTATTTTTTCTTAACATATTTAAAATAATTTAATTTAATTTAGAACAAAAAATTTTCATTTAAGATTATTTTTATAAAGAGATTTATTTTATCTTATTTTTACATCTATTTCTTTTTTATTAACTAAATAATTAATATTAATTTTACTTTTTATATAAATAAAAATTTAAATTTCATTTAAAATAAATTAATTAATAATAAATAAATTTTCCCCAAAAAAAACTACATTTCAAAATTCCAAATATTAATAATTCCATTAGAATAAGATGCAATATGACAATTATTCAATTCAATTAATCCACGTACATCATCTTCATGTGCATTTTTAATAGTTTGAATACAAATAAAATTATCACTATTATAAATTTTAATACTTTTATTCCATCCACAAGTAAGTAATAATGATTTATCTTCAATCCCCCAAATTCCATAACAAGTAAATTCATTATTAATTGTGTGAATTATTTTATTATCAATAATTGATATAACTTTTATAAATCCTCCATTATCACCTCCAACAAAAATATTATCTTTAATTTTAAATAAACTATTATTAGTAACACAAATTGCATCTTTAATTTCAGAAATCATTTCACTATTATTTAAATTAAATATATAAGTTCCTTTATCACCAGATGCTATTAAGTAATTTTTATCTTTTATATAAATCATTGATAAAATATTGGCTTTACTAAGTAATCTCATATTAAATTGATATTTATTATCATTTATTTCTTCAAATATATCAATTTTATTCTCAGAACATAAAATTAATTTATTATTTGAAATAAAAATTAATTTATTAATAATGTCTTCATAATCTTTTTCAATAGAACTTGTAAAACAATATTTGTCTTCTTTTTTCTTAAAAACTTTAACAGTTTTATCATAAAGTGATATTATAAAAGTATCTTCATCTTTAATAGAGACATTAACAATATAATCTGTGATATCTTCATAAATTGTTGTTAATAAATTATAATTTAAATCCCAAATTTTTATTGTTCTATCCCAAGAAACTGAAAGAAAGTTTCCTGAAGGGAATATTGCAATTGATGTTATTAATTTTGAATGGGCGTTTATTGTTTTAAATAATTTTAATTCAGATTGTGAAACTTTTATTGGCTTAAAAACTCTTTTTGGATTATTCATTTATTGATAAAAATTTAAACTATTTTTATTTAAATAATTAAATTAATAATTATTTATTTATTTATTTCATTTTCAAAAAATTGATGAGTGAATTGAACCTTAAATTTGAGATTATGGCAGAAAAAGATATAGAAAATGAATTATTAAAAGATGATAATAAAAAAAAGAAAAAAAAAATAATTTTAATAACAATTATTATATTAATAATTATTTTTATATCAATTTTACTATATAAATTTTATCCAAAAAAAAATAAAAAAATAATAAATGAAAATAATCACACAAACAATTTCAAAATAGAATTTATAAATGAAATGATAAAAAAACCAACAAAAACAAATAATAAATATGAAATAATAAAATTAAATAATTATTCAATAATATTAATTAATAATCCAAACACAACACAATTTGGATTTATAATATATTCAAAAATAGGTTTTCATACTGAAATAATAGATGGTTTTGCTCATTTTTCAGAACACATATTTTTTGGTGGTTCAAAAGAAAATAATGAAAAAAATTTAACAGAATTAATATCAAAATATAATGGTTATATGAATGCATATACAGATGAACAAGATACTTGTTTTCAATTTAATGGTCCTAATTTTAATTTAGAAAAAATTATTATAGTTCTATCTGATTTTATTAAAAATCCAAAATTTAATGAAGATTTTATTAAAAATGAAATAATAAGTGTTGATTCTGAATATAAAATGTCTAATAATACTGAAAGTGTTATTAGTGATATTTTAAAAGAAAATTCTAATAAAAAACATCCTTTTTCAAATACTCAAACTGGACATTGTGGAAATAAGGAAATTTTAAGTAAAATTAATATTAAAACAATTATTAGTTATCTTAGAGATTATTTTAAAATTTTATTTAATAATGAAAATTGTATTTTTTCTATTTATGGTTCTCAATCAATTGATCAACTTAAATCATATGCTTTGAAATATTTAAATTTTAGTTTAGGAAACCCTTCATTAGAATTTTTAAATCATTTTAATTATAAATATAATATTATTAAAAATGAAAATATATTTAACGAAGATAATTTAGGAAAAATTGCTTTTGTTAATACAAATAGAGAAAAAGGTATTGTTTATTTTATTTTTGAAATTCCAATTGAAGAAAAATATAAATATACATTTGATATTATGAATATTCTTTTAAATGGAAATGAAAATAATAGTCTTAGAAAGTATTTATTTTTAAATAATTATGCAGTAAAAATTGAAATTGAATTAGAAAATATTTTAATTAAAACAGAATTAATTTCAATACAAATTTATTTAACTGATAAAGGAGTAAAAAATTATAAACACATTATTGAAGCATTTTTTGCTTATTTTAATATCATTAAAAAAGATTTAACTGAAGAATTAATTGAAAATATTTATCAAATTAATTTAATTAATTTTTTAAATAAAGAAATAACTAATCCAGATATAGTATTAGAAACAGGAAGGCCAATAAGAAATTATATTTTATTTGGAGGAGAAAATATATTAAGATATCCATTAAAAGATAATTATTCATTAGAAATAGTTAAAAAATATTTAAATTATTTTCAACCAAAAAATTCTTTTATTATATTTGATTTTCCACAAAAAATAACAATTAATGATTTAGGGAAAAAAGAAGAAAAAATATTAAATTCTTTACATAATATTTATCAAATTTATAATATACCAAAAAAAATGAAAAATAAACTTAATAAAATAACACAAGTTGATAATTTTAAATTTTCAATAAGAAAAATAAATAATGAATTTACTAATTTAAAATCATTATCAAAGAAACCATGTTATGAAAGTATACCAATTAAATGTGATTATAATGAGTATAATCCAAATTTAAAAAAAAACTATTTACCATATATAATAGTAAAAAATAATTCAATTTATTCTTCTATGATAATTGATAGATCTTATGGATTACCAATAATTAAAGGATTTATTAAAATATATTTTAAAAATTTTAATAAAAATGATAATTATGCAAATAGTTTTCAATATTTCTTTTTTGAATCCTTTAAATATCATTTTTTAAATTCATTTTTAAATGAAGCAGGAACTAAAATTGAAATTAATGAAGATTTTTCTTCTTTTTGTGTTTTTACTTTTTCAACTTATTCAGATTTATTAAATAAAGTTACTGATTTTATTTTAGATTTTATTAAGAAACCAATTAATGAAGAAATATATAATTTAATAAAAGAAGCATATTATTATTTAAAATCAGAAAATAAAGATAATCCATTTTCTCAATTATCTGAAGAAGTATTTAATATTTTTAAAAAATTCATTTCTAAAAATTCATCTTTAATAAATGATAATTATGAATTTTTCTCAATTGAAACATTAGAAAAATTTGAATATGAAAATTATAAAAATAAATTTATAAATTATACAAAAGAAATATCAAAAATAGTATATTTCACTTATGGTGATGTATCATATGAACAAGTACTATTTAATACAAATATATTTTTAAATTTAATTAATAATAAAAAAGAAATTAATTTATTACAACCTCAATTTAATTCATCAAATATTATAGAACTACCTCAAAATATAAGTATTTTATATTCAACATTTTCACAAAATATTTATCAAAGTCAATCTGTAATTTTTGTATCATATGAAATACAAAATATAAGTTTATTTCAATATTTTAGAATATATGAATTATGTACAGAAAAAAATTTTTTTTATTATTTAAGAGATAAAAAAGGAACTGGATATCAAGCTTCAATGAGAATTGAATATATATTAGGAAAAAATTATTTAACATTTTATGCTATTAGTCCTGAATATTCACCTGAAGAATTAGATCATTTTGTTAATGAAGCAATATTAGATTCATTTAATTTAGAATGTAAAAATTATAATGATATAAATAATTATATGATAAATATGTTTAATAATACATTTATATATTTTGAAGATAAATTTAAAGATTTAATGTATAAGATTTTAAATGATGAATATATTAGAAATATTAATTTAAATCAAAAAGAAGAAATTAATCCAAATTATGATGATGTACTTAAATATGTTAAATATTCTATTATTGAAAATCCTAAAAGAATTTCTATATTATATCATAGAGGAGATATTAGTAAAGATGAAATAAATAAACAAGTTAAAAAATTAGAAAAAAATTATTTTTTAAATCCATTAATTAAAAATGAAATAGTTACTGATATTAATTATTTAAAAAAATATATAATTAAATAATTAATAATAATAAATATAATTAAAAGAAAATTTATTTTTAAAATACTAATTTTTATAATTTAATATATTTTTTAATATCTTCAGGTTTTTTTTTATTTTGTTTATAAAATCCAACAATTTGTTTAGGAATTTCTTCAAGAACTTGTTTAGCTAATAAAGAAGGATCTCCTTTATATTTATTAAAAGGAACAAATTTAACAATATCTCTATCAGTTTCAATATCATCATCTAATTTTTCCATATTTTTAAAATTAGCAAAACCAATTCCAATTATAATAATACTTAAAGGTAAAGAAACACATTTTTTTATTTCTTCAATTGTATCATTCATATCACTAATTATACCATCAGTTAATATCATTAATATTTTATAATCAATAATATTATTTTTATCAATATTGTTTGATGAGAAAATATGCTTAAAAACAGGAGCTAATGTTGAAGAATCAGCTAAATTTATTTTTTCTAAACATTTACGATATTCTTTTAATACTCCACTTATTTTATTTATTTTTGGATTATCTTTATTAAAATTTATTGGAAAACATTGTTCTAATTTAGGAAGGTTTTGTGATTTATTTTCTGCATTAAAACCATATACTGGAAAAAGTTGCTCATAATCATAATATGCTACTATATCACCACATGATTTAATTGCTATTTCATAATCATTTCCTATATATTCATTTTCAATATCATTTAAATTATTATTTTCTAGTAAAATATTATTGTTATTATTATTATTTATTTTTATTGATGAGTTTATTTCATTTTGATTTGGAATATCATTTTGGATTATTACATTCATATTTTGTGAATAATTATTATTCATTATATTATTATTATTTATTATATTATTATTTTGATTCAAATTGTTATTATTATTATTTATTATAATATTATTATTATTTATTATATTATTATTTTGATTCATATTGTCAATATTATTATTATTTTCATCAATCATATTTTGTTTAAAGACAAAATCTTTTACTTTAATATTTTTTTCATAATCCAAAGATGAAATTACATCAGTTACAGGAATTCTATTTGATTCAATATTTAAACAATGATAAGATGTTTCCTCATTTGGATCACCATTTGAAGAAGAAAAATCAATAGCTATAGTTAATCCAATTCTAACTCCTGCATTTATATAATCTAAAAATGTAGGAATATTATAAATAATTCCTTTAATATTTATATTATAATACATATCTGGATTTAAAAAAATTGGAAATTTAATTTCATTTAGTAAGTCTTCAATTTTTGTTTCAAATGTACAAAATTCTTCACATCTTTGTTTAAAAAAAACAAATTTAAATCCTTGATTTAAAATATAACAAGGTATTTTAACACTATTTTTAAGATTTTTCAAAAGATTACTTTGATAAATAATCTTATTTGTTTTATTAAATATTTGAAAATAAATTAAATTATCTAAAACAATTAATTTCATTTCATTTATTACATCAACTATAATTTCTATTATTTGAGAATCAACATTATGAAATTTTTCTGCTTTAATAATTAAATCTTCATTAATATTATCATTAATAGAATTTTTATATGTAGAATTTTTAGCCCCAACAATACATCCCATTGTAGTATTAATTAAATAATCTTCATCTCTTTTTTTTTCAAACATATTTTCATTATTATTTTCTATTATTTTTAAATTAAAAGTTAACTTTTGTTCTTTTTCAAAATAATAATCAGTAATAATTGAAGTTGGAAAAGTAATATTAGTTTCATTTTTAACTTCAATTGATTCACTTTTTAATAATTCTTTTTTATCTTTAATATAATGATAAGAAGATATTGAATAAATTGTATTTTGTTTAACATTATTAATTGATATAGTTAAATTTATTTTTTCTTTTGGTTCTTCATATGCTCCTTTTAATTGTTCATTATTTTTATCTAATAATATTTGATTTGATGATTCTTCAGTATTATCAGTAAAATATTTTTTTTCTTTTATTTGAATAAATTGATCATTAATTTGATAATAATGATTAAGTAAATTAGGAGATTGATTAAATGTTCGAGTCATTGTTGATTTAATACTATAATTATTTATCATTACTGAAATTGTTTTACTAAATTTAATTATATTTTCAAATCCAAATTTATTTTCAGTTATATTATTCAAAGATTTTAAAAATTCTTCTGGAGTATATTTTTTAGAGAAAAAAGGTTGTTCTTTACCAACTCTTTTAAAAAAAATTTCAAAATTTGGTTCTAAATATTCTATTGGAATATTTCCAATATCAAAATGAGCTTTAGATTTATTTTTTGGAATAATTTCTAAAGTATGACTTTTATAAATTGGTATATCTCCATTTTTTATATAATAATAAAATTTATATTTATTCATTTCAATTATTTTATCAAATTCTACTCTAAAGCCAAATTTAATTGAAGTAAATTCAATGAGATTTTCAATATTAATCTTTTCTGGTTGATTTTGAGAACACAATTTATATTTCACTTCATTCAAAATAATATCATAGAAATTTAATTCTAAAGGAAAAATATTTTTATTTCTATGTATTAATAAAAGGAATTTTTGACTTTCTTCTGTAACATCTAAATCCATTTTAAATTGATCAATTAATAAAGATTTTGTATCAATACACCTTATTTTTTCTGATTTACTTATTAAAACTTTTTTACTGTTTTTTAATAATGAATATATTTCACTTTGATAAATACATGTTTGTTTACAATTATCAATAATGATTTTAAAAATAAATCTTTGATTTTTTTCAATATAGTCTTTTGGTTTTTCTGCAAGTTTTCCATTTAATACATAATATTTTTCATATTCTTTAATTTCTGAATTTTTTGAATCATATAATGTTTGATTACCCATATCTTTTTAATTATTTTATTTAAATAATAATAATAATTTTTTAATTGTTAAAATGTTATTTTTAATTAAATGTTCTATATATTTTTGGAGTTATTTTAATTTTTTTTTTTAAATATATAAGCCCATTAAAAATATTTTTTGTAGGTTTGATATAAGGAAAATTTAAAAACAGTTGTTTTAAATTTCTTGTTTTACTTTTACTTTGATTATTGTTTAAAGTTTTAATTTCAATTTGACTTGTATTATTATTTTGATATTTATCAAAATTTATTTTTTTCATTTTAAGATAATTTTTAGAAATTATTAAATTTTTATTTTCATCAGTTAAATTTTTTAATTTAATCTTTGGTAATTTTTTTCTTAAATTATTAATATGATCATGTCTGAATTTATTATAATTATCCATTATAAAAATTTTAGGTGATGAATAAATTGTTTTTTCAATTTCTAAACCATAATATCTTTTTGTTGGATTAATTTGAATTCTTGGTCCTAAATTATTATATCTATTTTTTAAATTTAATACACTTTTTGAAGGATTGAATTTAATAATAAATTCAGGATCATAATTTAATTTTGAAATAAAAGATTTTTGTTTCATTTTATAAAAATAAATGTATTAATATTAATGTAATCTTTTTAATAATATTAATAATTTTAATTAATTTTTTTTTTCAATATTATTTTCATTAAATTTTAATATATATAAATTCTTTGATAAAAAAATATATCTATTTCCTTTTATATTTATTAATCCTCCTGGTTTATCTTTTACAACTTTACTTTCAATTATTTCAAAATTTATTCCATTATTATTTAATTTACATTTTTTAATTAAACTTGACATTTGAAAAGTACTAACATCATGTTTATAAATTCCAATTAAAAAATTATTTTTAGAAATAGGATCAATATTCCAAAGATAAAAATTATCTTCAATTAAAATTGAATTAACAATAGTATAATTATTAATATTAATAATATTTAATCTTCTAAAAGAACAAATACCAAGTAAATTTTCATTAATTAAACCCATTGAAACATCATAAGGAATGGAAATATTATTCATTTCATGAATTTCATTACAGAAAGTAATATTATAAAATTTAATTTTATCATAATAACCAGTTACAAATCTTTCATTTTTTAATAAAAAAATATTATTTCCATAAAAATTATCATTTATTATAGAAACAATTTGAAAATTTTCTTCATTAATTCTTTCATAAAAATATTTTTTACAACCATAAATAACAATATATTTATTTTCATTTATTTGCTCTATTACTCTTGCTTCATCTGAAATTATTTTAAATTTCTTTTTAATTTCTTTATTATCAACTATAAAAAATTGTATTGTTTTTATAAAAAAATCACTTATTGCAAATAAATTATCTTTAAAACAAAATGTATTATAAATATTCATTCCTAAATTTAATTCTATTTCTTTTATTTTATTGAATGAATCATCATAAAAAATTGCAAATTTCTTTTTCTTTTCTGAAGTTAAAGTCATATATCCTCCTTCTTTTAATGGCATTATAAAAACAAAATTAGTTTTATTTATTTTATCTAAATTTTCATTTATTATATTATCATCATCTATCATTTAATTAATTTAAATAAAATTATTTAATGTAAAATAACTAATTAAATTATATTATAATCTAAGTATTTAATTTTAAAATCATAATTTCATCTTTTTTTTTATTTACATCTTTTATATTATCATCATCAATATTATTATTAGGAAGACTTTCATCAATTTCAACTAAATCATAATCAATATTTTTCCCTTCTAACAAACTAAAAAAATCAAATTTACAATTTGGACAATGAGTATCATTACTTTTAAAAATATATTGTTTTAAACAAGAAAAATGAAAAATATGATGGCAAGGAGTTAAACATACTCTAACTTTATTTACAATAAAATTTTCTAAACATATAGTACATTCTTCTCCATATTTTATCATATCATTATTATATATAATCAATTTTAAATCATTTTGAAAAAGATAATGTTTTTTTAATAAATTATTATTATTATTATTATCATTAATAGAATAACTTGAATTATTCGAAATTCTTGTTGTTTTAATCCAATTTATTATATTACAAATTAGAATTAGAAGAAATATAATAATTATAAATATAAATAAACAAATTCCAAATATTCTCCATGATTTCTTACATTTTGTTGATGAACAAGGCGCACTTGAATCATAATTTGAATTATGATTTCCATAATTATATCCTGTATTATGTGCTGTACTTTCTAATTGTCTTTTTAAATTAGATTTTTCATATGTTTTATTTATAAATAAGAATATAAAAAAAATTATGGAAAATATTTTGGACATTTTTTTTTTCTAATATTTTATTTTTTATATTTTATATAGATTTAATATAATATAATTATTTTATTCATTTTTTTATTAAATGAAAATATAAATTTTCTTTCAAAATTTTTTATAATATAACAATAAATACATTAAATAAAAAAAAATCAAAAAAATAAACAATTAAAATAAAAAAAAATTAGAAAAATCAAATAAATAATGTCTCGTGATTCAAAAGATTCATCATCACTTTTTGATAAAATAACAACAAAAGGTCGTAATACAAAATATCCAATATACATGCATTTAAATGCATTTTCAGCAATGTTAATACAAGGATTTGAATTAAACACATATCCAATATTAATAATCCCAATAAAAAAATATTTCAATTTTACTGAAATAGAAAACTCATGTTGTGTAGCAATAATATTTTTAGGATTTGCCCTTGGTTCAAGTATAAGTGGATATTTAACATCATATTTAGGAAGAATAAAAGTATTAAAAACATGTAGTTTAACATTTTTAATCTTTCATTTCATAATGTCATTTTTTCTTCAATCAACATTATTTTTCATATGTAGATTTATAATTGGATTTGCATTAGGAATTCATGTTCCAATAATGATAAATTTACTAGGAGAATATGTACCAAGTAATTCAAGAGGTTTTAGATTACAATTAATTTATGCATTTTTTGCAATTGGTCCTTTATTTATGGTTATTGTTTCACTTTTTATTATGCCTCAATTAGAAACTTCTCAATTAAGAAATGTATTATTAATATGTGAATTATTACCAATAACTGCTTTTATTATTAATATTTTCTTTTTATATGATTCACCACGTCATATGTTAATTAGAGGAAATAAAGAAAAAGCTTTTGAAATTTTAGAAGATATGAATGGGAATAAATTATCAAATAATGATAAAGATGAAATTATAAAGGAAATAACATCAAGTTGGGCTAATGCAAATATTAAAGAAGATGATATCTCAATTTCAGATTTATTTAAACCAAAATATTATTTTACTTCTATTATTTTAATAATAGAAGATTTTGTTGCTGCAGTTGGTTGTTTTGGTATTGCAATTGTAGTAACTTTAAGTCAACATGCTTTAAATTTAGAAGCAGCAATTAATGATAATTATTCAATTTTATTAAGTGAATTAATGGTTCATGTTTTTGATTTATTTTCTACTTTTGTAAGTGCATTTTTAATTGAAAATAAAAGTTTAGGAAGAAAAGGAAGTTTAATGCTTTCACTTGGTTTTCAATTTACTTTAGCAATACCAACTATTCATCTTAGAACTTTTTTTTCTATTTTAAATGCTATTGTTTTATTTTTTGTTAATATTTCTAGTAATATATTAGTTGCTTATATTGTTGAAGTTTATCCTACAAAAATTAGAGATTTGTCTTCTGGATTTCATTTTATGATTACTATGTTTAGTGGGTTAATTTCACAATTTTTGTTCCTTGGTGCTAGTCATATTAATTTTAGGTTACCTTATTATTTGTTGAGTTTAACTTGTTTTATTGCTTGTGTTTTTGTGTATTTGTTACCTTATGAAACTAGAGGGAAACATTTAGATATGAATATGACACTTGCTGAAGATTTAGTTGATGAGAATAATCAAGGAAAGTATGTTTTAATTGAGTAGATTTTTTTTTTTTGTGTGTGTTTTTTATTTTAGATGTTTTGTTTTTTTTTTTGTTTTTTTGATTATTTTTTTTTTGGTTTTTAATTGATTTTTTAATTATGAGATAAATTAAAATTTTTTTTTATTTTTTTTTGATGAAAAAGGTTTTATATTATATTATTTTTTTTATTTAATAAAAATATAATAATGTTTTTAAAAAATGTAATTTTTATATAACAACGTTACATTTTCATATATTTTAATAATTTTCTAAAATAAAACATATAAAAATAATGAAAGGAATATTCATAATATCAATATTAATTATTATTATTGCTGTAATTTTATCAACTGAATATAAGCATTTAGCAAAAACAATATTACAATTAATTTGGTATCATGGAACATCACATCAAGATAATAAAATATTTCCTTCAGTTTATATGGAAGGAAATTCTAAAATTCCAAAAATAAAAAGAAATTTACTAAAATATGATAAATCAAAATATAATTTTAAAGATTTTTCAATAGAATCAATATTAGTACTTCATAAAAATGAAATAATAATAGAAGAATATTACAATAATCACAATTCAAAATCAAAATTTAATTTATTTTCAGCAACAAAGACAATAATTTCAATTGGAATAGGAATATTACAAGATAGAAAATTACTATCAATAAATGATAAAATAAAAAAATATTTACCATATCTTCCATTAAAAGATGAAACAACAATAAAAAATATTTTAGAAATGTCAAGTGGATATTCAATACCAAAAATTCCATTTATGATTGATATGGGTTTTGATTATTTTGCATATAATTTAACAGATAGATTAATTAATTATAAAGTTTCATATAAACCAGGAGAATATTTTATTTATAAAAATTTAAATACTCAAATTTTAAGTTTATTAATAGAAAAAATTTCAGGAAAAAAAATAAATGAATTTATTTATGAAAATATATATAAATATATAGGAAGAGAAAAAGCAGAATGGAGTACTGATAGAGTAGGAAATGTAAAAGCATTTTGTTGTTTATATTTAAATAATGAAGATTTTTTAAAATTTGGAAAGTTAGTTATTGATAAAGGAAAAGTTGGAAATAAAACTATTATTAGTGAAAAATATTTAAATGATATTTGGAATACTAATGAAAAATTAATTGAAATTATGGAAAAAGGAGATAAAAATAATTTTTATGGTCTTCAGGGATGGACTATTAAAACTTATGATGGATATAAAATTAAATATTTTTCTGGATTAATGGGACAATATAATATTATTGTTGAAGATTTAGATATTTTAATTTCTGTTTTTAGTACTGATAAGAGAAAAGGAAGAAGACAAAATTTTGAAAAAATTGTTGCTAATATTACTAATACTGTTAGAAATATTATAAAAAGGTAAAAAATTTATTTAAATTTTTTTTTTAAAATATTTTATATTATAAAAAAATAGTGCTTAAAAAAAAAAATATAATTTTAAATATGAAAATAAAGAAAAATGTATTAAATTGTTCAATTCATTTTGGAATAGTAAAAAATCCTGTAAATTGTATTAGTTGTCAAAATTTATTTTGTTTAGATTGTGTACAACAATCATTAAAAAAATCAAATAAGTGTCCATCATGTCATATAAGTCCATTTAAATATGAAAAAAATTATATTTTATCAAAAATAATATTTGACCCTAATGAAGAATGTATTGAATGTCCAAAATGTAAACAATTATTTAGTGAAGAAAATTATGATAAACATCAAAAAATATGCATTACTGATTTTAAATGTAAATTATGTAAGAAAAAATATAAAAATGATGAAGATATTAAAAATCATATTTTAAATAATGAAAATCATATTAATAAATTATCAGAATTATTTGAAAGTTATACAACAATTACAATAGGAACTGGAATTTATAAAAATACAATAAAACCATTTAGATATTTAAATTTATTAAGTAAAGCAAGAACAGGAATATTAGAAACAATTGATAATTCAGAAAATGATGATTCATTAATTCAAATAAAAATTGATAATATTCCAAAATATTGTTATTTAAATAAAGAAATGGATTTATATTTTTGTAATTTAAATACAAATATTAATTGTAAATGTTGTCCAGATCATATTTGTCAACCAGGAAATTGTTTATGTAAATCTTGTATGGATATAAATAAACAATATCATGGTTTAAAGAAACATTATTTAATTAATAAAGCAGGAAGGGCTGCAAGATATTCAAGGAAACATTTTCATTGTTATTGTAAATTTATTAAAATAAATACTAATGAAAATAATAATGTATTTCATAATCAATTTTATTGTGGTCAATTTCAATATTGTGAAGCTTGTGAAGTTTTAGATGAATTAATGGATTATTATTTAAGTCCTGAAATTGTCACTAAATTAAAAAATATGGTATGAGAGTATTTTTTAATGTTGTGTTTAAAATGTTAATCAAATTATTATAAAAATCAAAAGTAATTTATAAATTTAAGAAGGTTAAAAATTATTTTAAGCACTCATGTTTTTAATATATATAATAAAGTTAAAAATCTAATATATTTATATTTTATTTTTTTGTTTTAATTATAATTTAAAATTAAACAATAATAGATAACCTAAAAAAATGATAATTATTTCTTTTGTAGTAGAAATTCTTTTAATTAAAAACTGAAATTATATTAAATTTTATTATATTTTCTTTAATTTACACGAAAAAATAAGTTCAATTTATAATTAAAAATTATGTTAATAATAATATTATTATTAAAGATAGTTTTTGCTTTAAATATTACTGAGCTTAGAAATGACACTAAAATTTCACTAAAATCAAAGAATGGTTAAAAAATTGATATTAAATTAAAAGAAAATTCAAAAATAGGTTTTAAAGTTATTTGAAAAAAAATTATTTTATTTAATTAATTATATTCATTAAATTTATTATTATTTTGAATTAAATTAATCATAATAAATATCAATTAACTTTAATTTATAAATTTCAAAAAAAGTAATAATCCAAAAATTATAATATATAAATTAAATTAAATAAAATAAATGAATAGAGATAAATTATTAAATGAAGATGAATTAAATTTTAGTCATGAATCATTATTAATAGGAACATATTATAATTTAGATTTTAAGAAATTAGAATCAATGGGATATAAGAGAAA
>JAEEGL013786243.1_pt1 | contig 15494 bp, 14 predicted proteins | sample 9134231 | NCBI WGS metagenome assembly JAEEGL01 (sample SAMN16246548, study PRJNA631951) | gut metagenome | biome: gut microbiome; feature: rumen; material: fiber-attached | host: Bos | place: Iran: Karaj | collected 2018-10
GCAGCTGACCGAGCGCAAGAATACGGGTATCGGCATATCGGGATCGCCTGAAGAGGTGTTCGGGCTGGCTACCCACTACTATGACGAGAGCGACGAGGAACTGAAAAAGGAGAAATAGTTATGGAACGATATAGTTTTGAGAAGGCGGCTATTGCCATCAATAACCGCCTGCATGATGAAGTTGGCAAGAGGGAGCAGTTACGCATATTTCGCCAGGTGCATGATGCAGGTCCAATCAGCCGCACATATAAGCATCGGGCCACGAAATACTATTGTTCTGAGTGTGGCTGCGAGGTGCAGTGGATAGGACAGAAAGAGTGCCCGCAGTGTCATGCCAGATGGAAAGCGGCACCTGTCGAAGACCATCGAGGATGGGAGCGTGGCTATCATATGGAACTCGAAGCCAAGGGTGACATACAGGTATGCCGCATCTATCGGGTGGAGCGACACACATGGTTTGGTAAACCTGTAGGTCGTGACGTATGGGAGGTGGAGCGTATCATGTATGCCCCAACTGGCGAGCGGCGTGTATTCTCACGTAGTGTGCAGGGCATTTCGATGTACTATGACGCTTTCAGTCGTTGGTCGTCGATCTCTATCAAGCGAGAGTACAAGAACATGGGTTATAGGGCTATCAACCGCTACAACCTCGACCTTGCGAGTTTCCATATCAAGAGCCTCACGGAGCAATGGCAGTATAAAGACATCCCTGCAATCTTGAACAATCACAAACTCGATTCTGGTGTGCTGAAGATTATCGCCTATCCGTGGGCTGAGACGGTGCTAAAGACAGGGCAGATAACACTCTTCAAGTACTGCGTGAAGTATCTGCGAGTGCTGAACGCTGACGAGGTGAAAGCGTTGAACATCTGCAACCGCAACCACTATATGTTGAAAGACCCAGGCATCTGGCTCGACCATATCGAACTGCTGAAACATTTCGACCTCGACATCCATAATGCCCACTATGTGTGTCCCAAGGATTTGCACCAGGCACACAATGAGTTGACTGCACGCCGACGTATCGAGTGGGAGCGTATTCGTGCAGAAGAGAAGTTGAAGCATATCGGAAAGGAGCGTGAGGCCTACGTGAAGCGGTGGGCGAATGTGCTTCCGCTGACGTTATCAGGACAGGACCTCGCTATTCGACCATTACAGTCGGTTGACGAGTTCGCTGACGAAGCCAAGGCGATGCACCACTGCGTATTCGCTAACGAGTATTACAAGCGGGCTAATTGTTTGATACTATCTGCTAAAGATAGTGAGGGCAATCGCCTCGCTACTATAGAGTACGACACGGCGAGCAACAAGATTGTGCAGTGCCGTGCGGCGTGCAATCAGGTGCCGAAGCGTGACGCTGAAATCAGGCAACTGATTACCTCTCACCGCAGCGACTTTGAAAGGATGCTGCGTGCTGCTTAGTTTTAGACAGAAGAACATAAGGACAAAAAATTAAATTCCTACAGCTATGGCAAAGAAAATGTTGAAGATGAACAATCAGCAGAAGGAGAAGTATGCTGAACTGTTTACGGTGGCTCTCGATAATCTGGAGAGCAGTAACTATGAGAAGCCGTGGGTATCGCCCCATCACGGACGACCCGCGAACTACCAGCGCAAGTCGAAGCCCTATCGCGGCATGAACGACTTCCTGCTGACGCTTCTGTGTACCGTAGAGGGATGGGCGACGCCTTATTTCCTCACGTTCAATCAGCTGACGGATATGGGACTGACGCTGAACGTGCTGATGGAGCACGGGCTGCCTAAGTTCAACGATAAGGGTCTGCCCCAGTTCGAGCGCAGTTTCCCTGTGGTTAAGTGTCTGCCTAACTTCTTCCGCAACGGCCAGTTTATTACCGCCAAGGAGTACGACGAACTGACGGAGGAGGAAAAGCAGGAGTGCCGCCGCCATTTCTCGCATAAGTTCTTCCCTGAGTTCAACCTATCGCAGACGAACTTTGCGGAGAAGTTCCCCGAGAAGTGGGCAGAGTTGACGGCTGTACCCAAGCATGAGTACCAGCAGGGCACGCGCGACGAGGTGCTGGAGAAGATTATCTGTGGCGGTGAGTGGCGGTGTCCTATCCTCTTCGGCGGGCACCAGGTGTTCTATTCGCCCCGTGAGGATCATATCCGGCTGCCTGAGCGCAGTCAGTTCCTCGGCGACGAGCGGTTCTATGCCACTGCCATTCACGAGATGGCTCACTCTACTGCCAAGGAACTCAAGCGCAGTGAAGACGGCACGTTTGGCGACGAAGCCTATGCCAAGGAGGAGTTTATCGCAGAGCTGTCGTCGGCTTGCGTCTGTTCGATGCTCGGCATCGGCAAGCTGCTCGACAAGAACCACCTCGCCTATGTGGCCAACTGGCGCAAGGCCCTGCGTGACGATAAGGACTTCATTCCCTCAGTGATCGACGCGGTGCAGAGTGCGACGAACTACATCCTGCGCCACTACGAGGCTATCGCAAAGAGTATGGAAATGCCCTTGGCTCTGCCTATGGCGGCATGATGATACTATCGGGGAGACCAAATACCGATGGAGTGGGCGGATGCTTGGCCCCCCAGTCTCCCCACTTTTTCAAACTTAAACGAAACGACAATGAAGAATCTGGAATTGAAGACCCGCATGGCACAGGAGATGCTGGTGCAGGCCATTATGGACTATGTGAGGGAGCACGGCGAGGACTATACCAATGAACCGCTGCCAAGCTACTACTACAACGAGTTCGGAATCGACGACGAGGAGGATGGCTGCAAGGTGACGAAACTGCTGAACCTGTTCGACAACGGCGGGTGCTACTTCGCTATTCAGGAGCGTGTGAACGATGACGATGTGGAAACCTACTGGGAGGGTGGAGACTATAAGGATGCTGCCTGGTGCTGCTTCCATTATCATGCTTATTGGGCTTTCTACATCGTGAGGGATGCCGACGGTGAAGAGCGCCTGAAATATTATCAGTTCGACAATCAGGGGCTTATCTTCGACGATGACGGGAGCGAACCCGATCACGACTACGTGGACGGCATGAGCCTCGCGGAACTGAACTATATCATCGAAGCAATTAGTGAGTACGACAAAAAATAAAACGACAATGAAGTATTTTGTGATTGACGACGTAAGGGTCAAAAAGTACAGCGTGTTTGGATCATCCATCTGCAAGATGGCTAACACGCCGGCGATAATCGCCGTTAGAGATAAGGACTGCGAGTGTCTGCCTGATGGGAATATCTCGACGGATGGCATTGTCTATGCCGATGGGTCGTTCCGCTTCGTCTATAATACCCGCATCTGGTCGGCTGGCACTATCCGTGAGGCAACGCCCGAAGAGGTAAAGCGTCTTACGGACTGTGCGGCAAGCGTGAACTTGCACTATACGATGCTGACGCAGGTAAATGAGAACCCCTGGACGAAAGCTAAGTGGACTACCCAGTATGAGGGTATCGCCTATATCAGCAACGAGGCCATGCGATTCAAGTTGAACGGCGAGATCGTAGGTTGGAAAGAGATTGAGGCATACGAGCCTGAAGAGGGTAGGCACTTTGCCTGGTTTCACGACAACGGCTATTCGTACATAGGTGTTGACCCTGCGAAGAAAGAGAGCTGGATGCAGGCCGTGCGCAAGTTGGAACGCCCGTTCTGGACTAACATCCACGGTATCGACTTCTTGGAGAATGGCGTTATCAACGTAAGGACGTGCTCTAAACCCTATCACGAAGTAAGTAACTCATAAAGGAAACGAATTATGGATAGAGAACAAATTGTATTAGAGTTTATGAAGGCTATGGCTCCCGTGTTTGCGGAGCAGGGCAGTGCGTTAATCAAGCAGTTGGCCGACGCAGGTCACGATCCCAGTAAATGCACATCGGGTGGCATGGACTTGCTCCATGCCTACAGCAAGAGTGCAAGGGAGTGGGCCGAAGCTATGGCCGACGAGTATCTGGCAGACAATCATTAAATCTCTTATCCCACGGTGGCCTTTGAGCCTACGCCTTTGATGGCACCGTGCGGGCTAATGTGACATAATGAAGTTAGGCAATAGATTGCCTGACTTTTGGCGCGACTCAGCCATCAGCAAGCGAGCTTGCATGGCCTTCGCTGCTTCAAAAGTTGAACGTTTGTGGACTGATCCGCTGTGAAGCGCGTCGGTCCTATTTTGAATTGAATGTTAAACCCCTAAAATAAACTGATATGGAACGGATTAAAGCACCTATCGACAACAAGAATCTGATGGAAGACCCGTTTGAGGACGAGGTTTTCTGCGACGGCTTTTTACAGGCTGCAGACCACCGCAAGGGTGGTAAGCGGCATTTGGTTGGCACGAAGAAAGTAAAGGACGACAAGGAATTTACCGATGCGATGGGTATCGTGGACGTGAAGTGGAGCTACGGCGACAACTGCGTGACGATTACCATCCTGGCGATTGACGGTGTGGCTACCAGCTACGATTGGGAGGAATACCGCCGCATGATCTTCGACGACTACCGACGGGAGTTCAAGTCGTGGGAGTGTCCCGAGAACGAGAATCTGGCAGTGGATTTCTATGAGTTGGGCAACATGCTCAATGTCATCTTCTATTGGGAGATTGAGGATTAGACATAAGAACATAAGGACAAAAGAATGATGGAGTACTTTAAGGACTGCATGACTCAGGAAGAGTTGCGTGCGAAGTATCGGGAGCTGTGCGTGAAGATGCACCCCGACAGGAACCAGGAGAATCCTAACGCTACGGCTGAGTTTCAGGAGATGCAGCAGCAGTATGAGGAGCGTAAGGCTGAACTGAACGGCGACTATACGAAAGCTCGCAAGGGTAGGGAGCGCCGAGAGCGTGAAGAGCGTGAGCGTACCGAACGTGAGCGCAAGGAGCGTGAGCGTCGCAAGGTGGAGCAGGTGATCGAGCAGGCAAGGCTCAACCGTCAGAAGAGCTTCCGTGACTATAAGACGGGTGACTACATCTATGCGATGGCGGTGAACAATCAGCGACATTCGTTCAATCCCGACAATATGAGTGGCGACGACCTGCTGAGAGCCGTGCTCAACGAGGGTACGAAAGACGAGTGCGTGGTGGTGATCGAACTGGTGGTGGAGTTGACAGCCTTCGACATCCTGAACGCTAACCCGAGTAAGCTGATGCCCGAGGGTGTATGGGGCGGCTGGGAAGTGATACAGACGGCTGACCCTGCATCGGGACTGAAGAAAGCGAAGCGTGTGGCAAAGGTCATCATGTTCCGTTCGGAGCAGTATTGCTTCTACGGCAATCCGATGGGCGACATGACCATCGAGGACTACTATATGCCAGTGGGCTACGGCGTGATGTTCCAGGCCCACCTCGACCGCATCCTGACAAAGATACGATTCGAGCAGCAGGAGAAAGCCCGCAGGGAGGCAGAGCGCGTGGCGAAGATCGAGGCTGAGCAACGGCCTATGATCGAGGCATGGGGTGACAAGCTGATTGAACTGAGTCGTGGTCTGACGCAGAAAGAGCGTGAGACGGTGGCTGTGGCTAACCTGAAGACGATGCTCAAGGCGAAGTTCCCTGGCACCACGTTCAAGGTGACGGGCGACCGCTCTGGCTACTACGAGGTGCGCTGGGAGGACGGCCCCACCTATAAGGAGGTGGACGACGTGAGGGAGTTGTTCGACTGGCCCATCCGCTACGGATCGGAGTTTACGACCCCGTGGGAAGAGCGTTACGGACGTGTGCTCTGCTGTGGTATGAACCGCAAGATGGGTACGCTGACCAAGGCGAAGATCTTGCAGCAGCTGGGACAGGTGACTACCGCCTTCCGTGAGAGCGACATCAACGAGGATGTGGAGCTCTCCGACTTCGACTGGATGATGCTGCATGCGATGGTGGGTATCGACGTGAACGGCGCGTCGAGCCAACTGTGTATCAGTACGCTGCATGCCGACGGGCGACGTACCGTCAGAATGGCATCGGCGATTCTCTTTATATTCAACCACACTTCTTACAAGAAGGCGACAAAAGCCAAGAAGAAGGTGGCGTGAGTGTTTTAGACAGAAGAACAAAAGGACATAAGTTTTTGAGACTATGAGTAAATTGCAGAGACTGCGCGATAATATCGCGGCTATTAGGGAGGCACTGAGTGAGCAGTGCCCCAAGGATGTGAACGTGCTGGGTAAGTATAGCGGTTTCGGAGGGTTGGGCTTCGTGCTCAACTCCCTGAACCCCGCCGACTGGAAGAAGAACGACATGGTGTACTATGCCGACACGGTAAATCTGCACTCGCTGTTGCACCAGGCCAGCGGCAGTGAGCAGGTGTATGAGCGATGGATGGCGTCGCTGAAAGCCTCTGTGCTGACGGCGTTCTATACTCCGATAGAGATTCCCGAGACCATCTTCAAGTGCATCTTCGGCAACAAACAGGAGTTCTATGCCAAGGGTATCATCCCGAAGACGATGCTGGATCCGGCAGCGGGTATGGGTGTGTTCGGTAAGATGTGCCAGTATATCGACACCGCCTACTCGGGCAATGTCAGTGTGACCTACTTCGAGAACGATATCCTGACGGCTACGCTGTTGAAGGCGATGCAGGGCGGCAAGAACAGTTTCGTCTATTGCGACGGTTTCGAGAAGTTCCCATCGAATGAACTCGGACTGTACGACCTGGTGGCCACCAATGTGCCGTTCGGTAATATCTCGGTCTATGACGCTGCGTATAGCAAGAGCGACAACGCCGTGCGTCGTGAGGCAGCGAAGATGATCCACAAGTACTATGTACTGAAGGGTCTCGACTGTCTGAGGGATGGCGGCATCGAGGCGTATATCATCACCTCGAACTATCTGAACCGCGACGGTGAGCAGTTGGCCGAGGCACTGAAGCAGAGCCGTCTGGTTGGTGCCTATCGTCTGGCCAACAATCTCTTCAAGGAGAGCGGCACGGAGGTGGGTACTGACCTGCTGGTGCTTCAGAAGGATGTCAGGAAGCAGGGTGTGACGGCTGACGAGTCGTTGCTGCTGATGATGTATGAGGACGGCGGATGTCCTACCAATGCTTACTTCGAGTGCTATCCGGAGCGCGTGATTGCCACCGACAAGGTGGTTGACACCGATGCCTATGGCAAGCCTGGTTTTGTGTATGACCACAAGGATGGTGTGAAGGGTATTGCCGAGGACTTATCCATAGTTCTCGCCAACGACATGCGGAAGTATTGCGATGTGGGGTTGTTTAATCGCAATGAGAAGAAAGGCACGGATTCCACGGATTCGCACGGCTCTCGGGAGAAGAAGAAATCCGAGAAGCCTAAGATGTCGGCCAAGGAGATAGCTCTGGTGGCTATCAATGAGTGTTACCAGCAGCTATACAGCTACGAGCAGAACGAGCAGGAAGAGAATACCGAACTGCGCCGTGACCTGAACAAGCTCTATGACGACTTCGTGGAAGAGTACGGTGCGCTGAACCACACCTCTAACAGGGGCACGGTGAAGAAGGTGGGTGCCGATCTGCTGGGTCTGGAGGTGAGAGACGAGCGCGGCAAGTGGCATAAGGCCGACATTCTGTTGCGCCCTATCGCTTTCTCGACCGACGATATCCACGAGGCGGCCAATGCTCAGGAGGCGTTGGCGCAGTCGCTCAATGACTATGGCAAGCCAGACATGCAGTACATGGCGGCTATGACTGGCAAGAGCGAGGATGAGCTGCTGGAGGAACTCGACGGTGAGGTCTATTGGGATCCCATCAACGAGGAGTACCAGATTAAGGCGAAGTTCGTGTGTGGCAATGTCATCGAGAAGATCGACGCTATCAGGTCGAAATATGGCATTGGCGAATCACAGGCATCTGACAATGCCCATGATGCGTCGGTCCCCGATGTGCCGTCGGTGGAGCCTCGGGTGCTGAAGGCATTGAGAGCCTTGGAGGATGCGGTGCCGACTCCTATTCCTTTTGAGGATTTGGACTTCAACCTCGGTGAGCGTTGGGTGGATCCGAATGTGTATGCCCGTTTCGCTACGGATTTCTTCTCTATGCCCGAGGATACCGAGTGTTCGTGGAAGGGTGGCACGGTGAAGATCGACGTGAGCTATCAGCCGTTGCTCGACCAGTATGCCGTGGAGCGTCACGGCGGTAACGAGAAGATCTGGACGCAGTATGCGGTGACGAGTGAGTGCAGCAACTCGCTCGACGGTATGGACCTGCTCGTTCATGCCTTGCAGAACACCTGTCCGAAGATGATGAAGTATCGCCGCGACGCCGACGGTCACACCATCTGGCGCGGCAACGACCGTGAGAAGGAGGAGGATGCAGAGAAGACACAGCTGGCCAATACGAAGATCGAGGAAATCCGTCAGGGTTATGTCGATTGGTTGCAGAAGCAGCCCAAGGCGTTCAAGGAGGGATTGGCCGACACCTATAACCGCAGGTTCAACTGTTTCGTAAAGCCCCGCTACGACGGCAGCCATCAGACGTTCCCTGGCATCGACATGAAAGGTCTGGCAGCGAAGTACGGCATCGAGAAGATGTACGACTCGCAGAAGGACTGCATCTGGATGCTGAAACTGAACGGCGGTGGTATCTGTGACCATGAGGTAGGCAGCGGTAAGACGCTGATCATGTGTGTTGCAGCGCATGAGATGAAGCGACTGGGCCTGTGCCACAAGCCGATGATTATCGGACTGAAGGCGAACGTGAGTGCCATCGCAGAGACCTATCGCACGGCTTATCCCCAGGCCAAGGTGCTCTTTGCGACGGAGGCCGACTACAGTGCCTCTAACCGCGTGGACTTCTTCAATAAGATGAAGAACAACGACTGGGATTGTGTGATTATGTCGCACGACCAGTTCGGGCGCATCCCGCAGAGTGAGGAGATGCAGGAGCAGCTGCTGCGTGAGGAACTGAGGCAGTTGGAGGAAGCCCTCAGTGCCCTGAGCGGGTGGGGTAGTATCTCGTCGAAGATGCGCAAGGGTCTGGAAATCCGCAAGCGTAACCTACAGGCGAAGATCGAGCGACTGCAGGAGGAGATTGCCGAGAAGAAGGATCAGGTGGCCGATTTCCAGATGATGGGTATCGACCATATCTTCGTCGATGAAAGCCATCAGTTCAAGAACCTCGGTTTCTCTACCCGTCACGACCGTGTGGCAGGCATCGGCAATACGGAGGGATCGAAGAGAGCCTTTAACCTGCTGACCGCCGTCCGCACGATTCAGCGACGCACGGGAAAGGATCTCGGTGCAACGTTCCTCTCGGGTACGACGGTGACCAACTCGCTGACGGAGCTGTATTCGCTGTTCCGCTATCTTCGCCCCAAGGCGTTGAAGAAGCAGAACATCGGTTGCTTCGATGCGTGGGCTGCCATCTTCACGAAGAAGAGCCAGGAATTTGAGTTCAGTGTGACGAACACCATCCAGCTCAAGGAACGATTCCGTTACTTTATTAAAGTCCCGGAATTGGCGATGTTCTACAACGAGATCACCGACTTCCGCACGGCAGAGGATGTGGGTATCGCCCGTCCGAAGAAGCACGCCATGCTGCTGAACATCCAGCCGACGCCCGACCAGGAGGAGTTTATCAAGCGATTGATGGAGTTCGCCCGTACAGGCAACTTCGACCTGATAGGGATTAAGAACCCGACGGAGAAGCAGCAGAAAGCGAAGATGCTCTATGCGACGGACATGGCCCGAAAGATGAGTCTCGACATGAGGATGATCAGCATGGCCTACGGCGACCACCCACGGAGCAAGGCCAGCAAGTGTGCCCAGCTCGTGAAGCGCTACTACGACCAGTACGACGCTCAGAAGGGTACGCAGTTGATATTCTCGGACCTCTCGACCTGGCAGAACAATACCGACTGGAGCGTGTATAACGAGATCAAGAAGAAGCTCGTGAACGACTACGGTATTCCCGCCTCGGAGGTGCGCTTCATTCAGGAGTGCAAGAGCGACAGGGCGAAGCAGAAGATGATTCAGGACACGAACGACGGAAAGGTGCGTGTACTCTTCGGCTCGACCTCTATGCTCGGAACTGGTGTCAATGCCCAGAAGCGGGTTGTGGCGGTGCATCACCTCGACACCCCGTGGCGACCATCCGACCTGGAGCAGCGCGACGGCAGGGCTATCCGCAAGGGTAACGAGATCGCCGAGAAGTATGCCGGCAATCAGGTGGACATCATCATCTACGCCGTGGAGAGGTCACTGGACAGCTATAAGTTCAACCTGCTGCACTGCAAGCAGACGTTCATCAATCAGTTGAAGCGCAACCAGCTCGCCATCCGAACGCTCGACGAGGGTAGCATGGACGAGAACACGGGTATGAACTTCGCTGAGTATATGGCTGTGCTGAGTGGCAACAGGGATTTGCTGGAGCGTGCAAAGCTGGAGAAGAAGATCGCCGGACTGGAGGCAGAGCGAAAGAACTTCCTCCGCGACCAGCGAGAGACCGAACAGAAGCGCACCGCACTGACCGATGAGAACGAGCGTTACGCCCTGCACATCGCCGATGCGAAGAAGGACTACGAGCAGTTCCTGAAAGTGAAGCGACCCGACGAGAACGGCTTCGTGTGGAACGACCTGACCATCGACGGCTATAAGGTGCCAGCCGACTTGAAGCCAGGCAGCGACGAGTGGAAGAAAGCCCTCGGTGAGAAGCTGCTGCAGATCGACCGTTCGGCTCATACCGACGGTGCCCATATCCCCATCGGACAGATCTACGGATTCAGGGTGTTGGTACGCACGGCAAAGTCGTGGGTGAACGAGAACGGACAGATGGAGTACGACAACGTATTCTCGGTGGAGGGTAGCGGCAGTGTGAACTACACACACAACAACGGCTACCTGACGCATGTGTCACCCCGCAAGTCGTCGGAGAATTTGCTGGAGGCCTTGCAGGATATCCCCACGTTCATCGACCAGTGGGAGAAGCGCGTGGAGATCAACCGTGCGAGCATCGAGCAGCTATCGAGCATCCTTACAGGTGAATGGCCCAAGGAGGCGGAACTGAAGAAGCTCCGCAATGACCTCGGCATCCTCGACCGCAAGATCAATGAGGACTTGAAGAAAGACGAACCCGAGCAGCGCCAAGCTGCTTAGGGTTTGGATTTTAGATAAAAAGAACATAATAAACCCCTACGATTATGAAAGTGAATTTGACTTACGTGTTCGACACAAAGGACGGTTTCCGCTATGAGCGTGAAACACCGTCGGAGATTCTGGAGATTGCCCGTGAGAACTATAAGGCTCTCAAGGAACTGGCTACTGGCGAGGGTGATTATTGCGACTGGCATATCGACGAGTCGAAACCTCTCTTTCCATCAGGCATCATCACTGCGGAGATCGACGGTTTCCACAGGCAGTATAACCTGACGACAATCGTTGAACCTATCACGGAGGAAGAAACGCCTGCAGAGGAAGAGCGCAACGACCTCAATCCGAAGATGAAGGAAGCCCTCGACTATGTGCGTAGTCAGTTGGAGGACTACGAGCTGGACGTGTACTGCACTCACATCAACGCCAGTTATGAAATGCACTCCACGCCGACAGCTTGCTACGACTTCGACCATATCCGCGACCTGCTCGACGAGTACGGCGCAGACAATGACCTTGAAGAAGGCTGGTGGGAGGAATACGGCGACCTCGACGACTGGCTGTATGAGTTATAAACTAAAATGTTACGACTATGAGCGATATTGCAAAGAAGATCCAGTCTTTTCTGGAGACTGTGAAACGTTACGGAAGTTCAAGCCGCTATATCGGCATGGATGATTACGAGGATAAGTATGTGAAGCAAGAGCGATATCGCTCTGAGTACACACGCTTTCAGGAGATAGTCAAAGCCATACACGAACAGACACCCGATCTGTTCCGATCATGGTACGACTGTTATACTGACAGCCGACAGTACCTCTCATGTCAGGCTTTCTATACTGACCCTGAAACGGGCATAGGTTATCAGGTGTGGCGAAAGGCTCCCGTGTATCGCTATGAGAAAGCCAAGTATGGTGTGCATGTCTATAAGCCTGCCACCCTCGACAATAAGATTGAGGTGATGCAGCGCAAGGCCGACGAGATCACCCGAGACATCCACTACCGCGAGGAACGGATGAAGCGTATGAAGGGCCGTATTATCGAGGACATGAAATCTGAGAACGCTGCCCAGCGCATCGCCCTGGAGAATGTTCTGAAAGAACTCCACTCCCTGCAAGAAGAGAAAGCGAAACAAGCAGCATGAATATTAACTTAAAAGTGAATACGACTATGGCAAAGACTAAAATTCAAGAATTGACAGAACTGATGGGTCAACTAAAAGAAGCCCGTGAGTGTTCCCGTAACCTTGGGAGGTTGTATAACCACATGTTTGAGAACGAGAACGGACACCTGCAGATTGACTTTACAGGCGACGCAGGGCTGACCCAATGCACGGTTGACTGGGGCGGCGTAGTGATGTCGGAGGAATGTCGCAGTATGGTTTATACACCCAACGACGAGGAGCATCCGCTACGTTTCATCTTCAACTACTTCTACGAAAGTCAGAGCCTTTGGGTTTTCCCAGAGCGAATGAGTGAGAAAGACCTCCAGCGCATCATCGACTGGATTTACAACACGATTAACTGTTAAACGTTACGACTATGGCAATACAGTACAACGGAACGACCATCGGCACACTGACGCTGTGCCAGGCCAAGAGAGAGAAGAACGAGAACGGCGATTACGTCGAGGTGAAGGACGCAAAAGGCCGCACAGTGTATAACGAGTTTCACATACAGATACGTGACGGCAACTGCATGGCTATCTTCCTGCACATCTTCAAGCAGGAGAAGCCAGAGGATCCTAAGAAGCCGTGGGTACACCAGTTGCAGTCTTTCCTCATGGACGAGGATCACCTGAAGAATGTTATCAAAGCCCGAGAGCATGATGTATTCGAGTATATCCTGAACGGCAAACTGAAGAACATCAAGCTCAACATCTACTACAAGGATATGCTGACGCTGGCCAAATACATGACCCGCGACGGCCATAAAGTGACATGCTATTACAAGGAACCGAAAAAGAAGTGAATTATGAGTTACATGATTTTATACCGCAGTATGTTCGTCAAACTGAGTGACGGGCGATTTATCCCAATGGTGGAGATAGGCGACAATAACGTATGGGAGATTGGCAACCAGCGCCGTGCAAGGGACTGGCAACAGTGGAACTTTGGCAATGGGAAGACTTTCCCTGCCTATACCCGTGAGGAAATCATAACTGGCGTGGAGCGTATGATCGATAGCGAGAAGGTGCATCGCGTAGGCAAACCATACGCTGACTACGAGCGCAAGGAGGGTGTTTATACGGAGCAGGAGATAGAGCGCAACTGGGGTTACTACTCGGGCATCGCCATTGAGGGTCGCCACTGCAACAATACAAGTGCCCAGCAGGTAAGGAACTTCTTCCTGAAGGGCTTCGAGCAGGCCGTGAGCTTCGACGAGGACAGCGACTTGAAGATGGAGTTGCACTGGTGTACGGAATATCCGAATTATGAGCGTCGTAAGGTGTGCAGTGAGCAAGAACTTCTGCAGACGTGGGAGGAGTGCATGGAGGAGAAACGTAGTATATGGCTCGACTACTACTGCTGCGCCAACTGGCTCTATGAACAGCATCGCAAGCGGGCACCCAAGCGTGAGAAGAAAGAGTATCAGAGTGGTTATGTGGTGACAATCAACGATCGTTATATCACGAAGGTGTCATCGCGCAGTTTCTTCCACTGCTACTGCGTGGACTATGCCCATATCTACCCACAACGGGCGACGGCTGAGAAACTACAGCAGCGCATACAGCGCGCAAGCTATACCTCTGAGGTGCATCCTGTCCGTAAGAATGAAAACGGACGATGGGAACTGGCAGCGTAATTATTAACTTAAAAGTGAATACGACGACGATGGTAGAGAACTGGGTTTTGGCTATTCTCCTTCTGCTTTGTTGGCTGAAAGGAGGTCACTAATGAACGGTGTGTATGTGGTAACTCTCACGGCACCTGACGGACGGGAGCGCACGGATCTCTGGTGGCTTCCGACGGCAGAGTGGGTGAGGGGCCTCTATGAAAAGGCGCAGAAGCGCGGATTAAGTGTTTCGATTATTAATTTCAAAACAAAAACGACTATGAGCAAGAATAAGCAAGAGACGATCAAGTATCTGACAGATCTAATGGGCACGATTCAGATGGCCTATTACAAGGGCAAGTTGGGCAACGATATTGAAGGCTACGTTGGCGACCTGCGAGTACACGAGACGGGAGAGGCGGGCGTAAGCATCGACCTCTACCACTTTGAGGGCGACGGACTGCCTGTGTGCGAGGGTCTGGACTTCGACGCGGTGTGTCCCGCAGACATGCAACTGATCCATCAGCAAGCATACTGCATCAGCTATGATCCTGACTGGGAGGAACACCCCGTACTCATACAGTGCGACGACCAGACGGGTTCGGACGACAGCTTTGAGCTGACACTGGATAATGTGCCGGAGGATACGCTGAAGCATATCACGGCATGGATCGAGAGCCAGATGCCGAAAGGGAATTGATTTCTTAGACAGAAGGACAAAAGAGACATAATAGCAAACGAACAAATTTAGGAGGACAGACTATGACAACGAGAAATGAGTATATCGCGATGGTGAATGAGGCCAAGCAGAAGAGCTTCGAGTATTATGTGTTGAGCAGACCGACGATCTCGGACGCGCAGTTTGATGCGCTGACGGCGAAGATCGAGGTGGCAGAAAGGGAGCATCCGGACTGGGTGCTTCCCGACTCGCCTACGCAGTGCGTCGGCAGCGACCTGAGTGGCAACGGCAAGCGGCTGGTGCGCCATCGCACGCTGATGCTCTCCTGTCAGAAGGCACAGACCACCGAGGCGGTGGATGCCTGGCTGGCGAAGGTGAAGAAAAAGCTGGGCTACGCGCCGGAGGTGATGCTGTCGTGGAAGGCCGATGGTATCAGTTGCTCACTGGTATATCAGGATGGCCGTCTGATCAGTGCTGCGACGCGCGGTGACGGTAAGAACGGCTCTGACTTGCTGGAGCATGTGAGGGTGATGGCCACTGTGCCGCAGACAATCCCCGAGAAGGGCAGGGTAGAGGTGAGAGGTGAGATCGTGTGCCCCAAAGCCAACCTGGCGCTGATGATGGAGCATTACTCTGACTGTCGCTCGGCGGCGAGTGGCATCTGTGGCAAAAACTACGTGACGGGCGACACGATGCTGCTGGAGTTCTGGGCATGGGATGTGATAGGTGAGGGCTACGACTTCCAGACGTGGGTTCAGAGCCGCTTGCGGGAGTTGGGTTTCAGCAAGAACTGTTACAGCCAGACGGATCATGGCAGTCATGTGGCAACGATGTTGGAGTTGTACGGCGAGAAGCGTGACAAGTGTCCGATTCCCGTCGATGGTATCGTGATCCGCATCGTGAGCAACCGTGACTATGAAAGTTTCGGCTTCACAGACCACCATCCGAAGGGTTCGATGGCGTATAAGTTCCCGCCGGCAAAGACGCAGACTATCGTGCGGCGCATTGAGA
>JAEEGL010224084.1_pt1 | contig 15493 bp, 16 predicted proteins | sample 9134231 | NCBI WGS metagenome assembly JAEEGL01 (sample SAMN16246548, study PRJNA631951) | gut metagenome | biome: gut microbiome; feature: rumen; material: fiber-attached | host: Bos | place: Iran: Karaj | collected 2018-10
CATTCCGGAGACGAAATTGCCGAGCGAGTAGACGCAGAGGATCGGGCCGCGGTCGGTGTCGAGCCATTCGATCGGCTGCAGGGTGTGGGAGTGGTGGCCGAGGATGAGGTCCGCGCCGGCGTCCGCGATGAGGCGGGCCAGGCGCTTCTGCTCGGCGTTCGGCGTCTGGGTGTTTTCGTCGCCCCAGTGCATCGAGACGATGACAAAGTCCGAGACCTCCTTCGCGCGGGCGATGTCGGCGAGGATCATATCGTCGTCGATGTAGGGGATGACGAGGGGGGAATCCGCCGTCTTGACGATGCCGTTGGTGGAGAGGGTGTAGGCGAGCCACGAGAAGGTGACGCCGTCCGCCTCGGTCGTGCGGATGTTCAGCCGGTCCGCCTCGTCCTTGTACCCGCCGAGGAGGGTGACGGGCTGGGCGTTCCAGAAATCGATGGTGGAGGACAGCCCCTGGGCCAGCTTGTCGAGCATGTGGTTGTTCGCGATGTTCACGACGTCGAACCCCATCGAGACGAGGTCGAGACCGAGCTCGCGCGGGCAGTTGAAGCAGGGCCATCCGGTGTATCCCCAGTCCGCGCCCGCCATGACGGTCTCCTGATTGACGAACATGATGTCCGGCGCGGCGAACGCGGAGGCGACGTCATAGAACATCGGGAGGAAGTCGTAGTCCTTTTCGGCGGTCTTGCGGAAGCCCGCGTCGATGTAGATGTTCGGGTGGACGAGGATGTCTCCGATCGCGCCGAAGCTGACGTCGACGTTTGACCAGTGCTTTTCCGGATTTGCGGGCGGTTCCGGTTCGGGTTCGGGCTCCGGTTCGGGCTCCGGCTCGGGCTCGGGTTCCGCTTCGGGCTCGGGCTCGGGAGCGGGCGGGTCAGGAGGGAGGGTCTCGGGCGGATCCGGTTCGGGAGCGGGCGGATCCGGCGGGAGCGTCTCGGGGGGCTCCGTTTCCGGCACGTCCGGCACGGGATCCTCTGCCGGTACGGAGACCGCGGCGGCGGGGGGATCGGGGAGCTCGTCCGCGGAGGGGGTGAGATCCGGGACGCCTGCCTCGCGCAGCACGACCGCGCAGGAGGTGAGGACGAGGGTGAGGGCAAGAATGATTGATAGGCGTTTCAGTCGCATGGGATCCTCGCAATCGATGGGTAGGGGCTTATCCGCCGGAGAGGATTGCCCGAAGTCCGGCGGGGTAATCGCACTTTTTTCTATTATACCATTTTGCGGGGCGGAATGCAAGATGGAAAGTGAGAATCCCGCACTTGCGCGGCGGTGCGGTTTGTGCTATAATAGAGGGCAAACAACCGAAACCGGAGAAAAACGAAATGTCCAAGCGAAAACCGGATTCCGTGTCCGGGGTCCTCATCATCGACAAGCACGCGGGGGTCACCTCCCACCGGATCATCTCCGCCTGCCGCCGCCTCTTCGACACCGGGCGCGTCGGCCATACGGGGACGCTCGATCCCATGGCGACCGGGGTCCTGCCCATCCTGCTCGGCAGGGCGGTCAAGGCGTCGGAATACCTCATCGTCCATGACAAGGCCTACCGCGCCGAGATGCAGCTCGGGATCGTCACCGACACGGAGGACGTGACCGGCGAGATCCTCGGGACCTCGGCGGCGATCCCGGACGAGGAGACGGTGCGCCGGGTGTGCGCGTCGTTTACCGGCAGGATCCTGCAGGTCCCACCGATGTACTCCGCCGTGAAGATCGGGGGGCGCAAGCTCGTCGACATCGCGCGGGAGGGCGGGGAAGTGGAGCGTGCGCCGCGCGAGGTGGAGATCTACTCCCTCACAGCGGAGAAGCTCGCCGACGACCGGTACGCCCTCGACGTCGCATGCTCGAAGGGGACCTACATCCGCACCCTCTGCGCGGACATCGGGCGGGCTCTCGGATGCGGAGCGGCCATGGCGGCTCTCAGGCGGACGCGGACGGGCCGGTTCACGCTGGACGACGCCGTGACCGTCGAAGCGCTCGAAGGGATGACGTTTGAGGAGCGCGCGGCGAAGCTTTTGCCCGTGGAAACGCTCTTCGAGGACCTCGGCATGGTCGAAGTCAACGACTTTTACGCGAAGCTGACCCGCGGCGGCGCCGACCTCTTTCAGAAGAAGCTGCACGTCGATTTCGCACCCGGAACGCTGGTCCGCGTGCGGCACGGCGGGCAGTTCATCGCCCTCGCCCGCGCCATGGAGAAGGACGGCGTGCCGATTCTGCGGGCGGAAAAGCTGTTCGTGATCGACGAGGGAAAAAAGGCCGGAGAAACGGCGGAAGAGGAGGAGAACGCATGAAAACGAAGGACGAGAGGATCCTCGAGACCCCGTGGCTCGATCAGCACGAGAAGTGGCCGACGGGGTGCGAGAGCGTGACGGCGGCCCTGGCCCTCGGATGGCTCGGCTATCCGGTCGACCCCGATTTCTTCATCGACAACTGCCTCCCCCGCGCGCCTTACCCCCGCGAGGAGGACGGCGTGTGGCGGGCGGCGGACCCCGAGGACTTCTACCTCGGCGACCCGCGCACCCAGGACGGCTGGGGATGCTTCGCGCCTGCGATCCGGCGGGGCCTCGAGCGCTGGGCGGATCTCAAGGGCGAAGACCTGATCGTGCGGGAGCTGCACGGCGTGCCGCTGGACCGGCTCTTCCGGGAGGAGATCGACCGGGGACTGCCCGTGATCCTCTTCGCGACGATGGGCATGGCCGCGCCCCGGCCGTCGAGACGATGGCTCCTCGACGGGAGCGGAAAGCCGTACACCTGGAAGACGCCGATGCACTGCCTGCTCCTCATCGGGTACAACCGGGAGAGCGGGGAGGCCGTGTTCAGCGATCCCCTCGCCGGTCCCCGGACGCGCTATCCCCTCGCCGATACGGAGCGCGCCTACCGCGGGATGGGCACCGAGGCCGTCGTCGTCGAACGGCGCGCGGAGAAAAGGGTGAATAGATTGTAAATTCTCCGCCGCCGGGCTTTTTCCGCCGGACGGGATGTGGTATAATAATAAAATCATAAGGCTCCCGCACCCTGCGCGGAGCATGCGAACGGGGGATCCCTTGAATCAGAATCCAGAGCGGAGCGAACGAAGTTTCCGCGAACGCTTTTTCTCCCTATTTGACCGAAACTATCTGGCGCGGACCCTCGCCTATGTGCTCGTCTCCCTGCTCGCCGTCGGCTTCATCTTCTACATCGGTTACCATCTGGTCGATCAGTTCGAGCCGGGCCTCGAGCTCGTGGACGCGGTCACGAAGACCGTCGCGACCACCGTGGAGGCCGACGCCTACATCTTCCGCAGCGAGGTGCCCGTCTACGCCTCGAACTGCTGGAGCGGGAGCGTCACCGCTGCCGTCGCCGACGGAGGAAAGGTCTCCCGCGGCGGAAAGCTGGCCGACGTCTATTCCGCTTCCGCGCCGGAGATCGAGAGCCGCATCGCCGAGATCGACACGCAGATCGCCCAGCTGAGGAAGCACGAGGGCGAGGACCGCTCCGTGCAGTCCACCGCGGGCCTCGACGCCGGGATCTTCGATACCTTCTACGCGATTGCCTCCGACTGCGCGGCCGGGAAGTACGGAAATGCCATCGCGCGCCGGGTGGGCCTGCTCGTCGACATGCAGAAGCGCGCGGTCCTGAGAGGCGCCGTGTCCGACTACGACACGCAGATCATGGCGCTGGAAAACGAGCGGGACCGGCTGAAATCCCAGCTCGGCCAGAACCTCGAGACCGTCTACGCCGCCCAGTCCGGGTACTACTACGCCGAATACGACGGCTACGGCGAGATCTTTTCCGCCTCCCTCCTCCCCTCGATCACGTACGACGAGTTTCTCGCCCTGACCGAGAGCGAGCCGGACCCCGGCGACGGACGTCTTTCGGCGGGAACGGTCCTCACCGACTACCGGTGGTACGTCGCCTGCCCGATGTCGAAGACCGAGGCCGCGGAGTTCGTCGACCGGGTGTCGTGCGACGTGGAGTTCCTCTCGGCCGCCGAGAGCTTCACGATGACCCTCGAGCGCATCGTCTCGCAGGTCCCGGGCGACCGGGCCGTCGTCATCCTCGAGTGCGGCGTCGTCCCGTCCTCGTTCGACTTCACGCGGATGCAGAAGGTTTTGATCTCCACCGAGGAATACACCGGGTTCGAGCTGCCGCTCACGGCCCTGCGCGTGGTGGACGGCATGAACGGCGTGTACGTGCAGGACGGCGTGACGATCCGCTTCCGGCGGGTGAACATCCTCCACGAGACGGACGACGGGACCGTGATCTGCGTCGGCAATCCGACCGAGAACGCCGCCATCCGCGAGGACGTGCGCGTGGCCAATCTCGCGGCGCGGGACTCCGACGTCACCTACGACGAGACCTCCTTCGGCACGTATTACTGGATCGAGGAGAACGACGTGGTGGTCGTCGGCGGCCGCGATCTCTATACGGGAAAGATCATAGGATGATGCGATGCTGACACCAGAAAGAAAAAACGAACTCAGAGACCGGTATCTCCGCGTGTGCGAGAACATCGAAGCGGCGAGGCTGCGGCGGGGGGGAGGAATCCCCGTCACCCTGCTCGCGGCGACGAAGACCGTCCCCGAGGAGGAGGTCGCGTACCTCGTCCGGGAATGCGGGCTGCGCCTGTGCGGCGAAAACCACGCGCAGGAGTTCGCGGCGAAATTCGACGGCGTGACGGCGGCCGGCGCGCGGATGGACTTCATCGGCCATCTGCAGACCAACAAGGTCCGCGTCGTCGCGGGGCGGGCGGGGCTGATCCACTCGGTCGATTCCGTGCGTCTCGCGGCCGAGATCGACAGCCGGTGCCGGAAGCTGGGCGTGACGCAGGACATCCTCGTCGAGATCAACATCGGCGAGGAGGAGTCGAAGACCGGCGTCGAACCCGATCGGTTTGACGATTTTCTCGCCGAAATCGAGCCTTTTTCGGCCATCCGGGCAGTCGGAATCATGACAATGGCGCCGAAATGCGAAAAACTTGAAGATTTTCGGGCATATTTCAGGAAATCTTATCAATTTTACCTTGACTTTTCGGCAAAAAAACTGCATAATATAAGAGAACCCGTTTTGTCCATGGGAATGAGCGACAGCTACGAATGCGCGATCGAAGAGGGGGCCACCCTCGTGCGCGTCGGCTCGGCCATTTTCGGGGCGAGGCACTATCAATAAGTCAAAACATCTGCCATGCGGCAGAATGGAGGAATTTTATGGGACTCATGGATCGAATCAAGAAAGTAACCGGCTCGAACGACACCTACGATGAATCTTACGACGAGGATTACTACGACGGATTTGATAATTATGACGAGGGCGCGGAGGACGGCGACGTCCAGTACGCGGCTCCCCAGCCGCAGCAGGGGAACGCGGGTCCCAACCCGCAGCCCATGGGCAGCCTGAATCTCTCCGGCTCCAACATCAAGATGCAGGTCGTCCGTCCGGAGACCTACGACAGCGACACCGCCACCCAGATCGCCAACCACCTTCTGAACAAGTGCACCGTCGTTCTCAATCTTGAAAAGACCACCAAGGAGGCTTCCCGGCGTCTGATCGACTTCCTCACCGGCGTTGCGTACTCCATCGGCGGCGATCTGAAGAACATCGCGACCAACGCGTACGTCATCACGCCCTCCAACGTTGACGTCGAAAACGCGAAGATCCGCTCCACGCCGAAGCAGACCGAGCCCGAACCGGAAGAAGAGACCCCCGCTGAGGGCGACTTCGACGATTTCAACTGATCCGGGAGCCGGCGCGCGTGCCGGAATAATAATCTACAAACATAGCGCTTGAGGAAGAATGTCCTCAGGTCTTGTTTGTGTACTCTCGGGAGGATGATTTGACCTCAATCCTGTATGTCCTGTCCGCGACGCTGCGGATCTTACTCTACGCTTTTCAGCTCCTTATGCTGGCGCGGGCCATCGTGAGCTGGCTGCTGCTCGACGAGGATTCGCCCGTCGAAAACTTCCTCTACGCGGTGACGGAGCCGGTGATCGCCCCGGTGCGCGCCCTCTGCGAGCGCTTCGGCTGGTTCGAAGGACTCCCGGTGGATATGTCGTTCTTCATCACCTTCCTCCTGATCACCGTCCTGACGGCATTTCTGTGAGGTGGGAACATGAAGAAGGGCGACAGCATGATCGTCGAGCGGGCGATGGAGCTCTGGCGGGCTTCGGCGTACGAGATCGCCGCGACGGACTTCTGCTCCCCCGCCGAAAAGCGGGAAATCTATAACGAACTCAACGCCCGGATCGGAAGCGGCATGTCCCGATGCTTTTTCTGGGGCGGCTGCCGTGGCGCCGAACGTGGCGTCACGGTTTTTTTGCCGGAGTGGTACCTGCCCGCGGACGCGCCGGCTCACCGCATGCCCCTCGACGAGGCGCGCACGGACGCCTTCGCCGCGTTCCTCTGCGAGAACCCCGACGTCCTTGCAGAGATTCCCGTGACGGCTCTGTCCGTGAAGGGAAGCGGGTTCCGGGAGCTCGGGCACCGGGACTTCATGGGCGGGATCCTCTCGCTCGGCGTCGACCGCTCGGTCATCGGGGACATCGCGGTGCTTTCCCCGTCGGAAGCTCTCGTCTTCGCGCACAAAAAGATCGCGCCGTACCTCGTCTCCGAGCTGACGCGGATCGGCCGCGACGCCGTCCGTGTCGAAGAAGCCCGGATCGCGCCGGATTTTGTCCTTCCGCGTCGGTTTGAGGAGATCCCGGTCGTCGTGTCCTCGCCGCGCCTCGACGGGGTGGTGAAGGCCCTGTGCGGCAAGTCGCGCGAGGCGGCGGCGGAGATGGTGCGGGAAGGGCTGTGCGAGGTCAATTACGCCGTCTGTACGGACGTTTCGAAGGAGCTCTCGGCGGGGGACGTCCTCTCCGTCCGGGGCGTCGGGAAATTCGTCGTCGGCGAGGTCACCGGCTCCACGAAGAGCGGGCGGCTGCGGATGGCGTGCAGAAAATACGTATAAAGCAAGATCAAGGACCGCGTGATGCGGGAGGAGGACCGTCATGGCGAAAGATTTCAGAAAGAAGGACTTCGGGCGCGCGCTCAGAGGCTACGCCGTCGAGGAAGTGGACAAATACCTCGAGGCGGTGACCGCGGAATACCGCCGGCTGGAAAAGCGGTCCTGGGAGACGTCGAAACAGCTTGCCGACGCCGAAAAGCGCCTCGAGGAATACGCCGCCGCGGAAGCGGATGCCGCGGAAACCCTCGACGCCGCCGATGCGATCCTCGCGGATGCGAAGCGGCAGTCCGAGGCGATTTTGGCCGAAGCCCGCGAAACCGCGTCGAAGGAGGCCGAGAGCATCCTGAACGAAGCGGGCGACGCGGCTGCCAAAACGAAGGATGACGCCCTGATCCTGCGCCGCAAGGCCGAAAGCCTCCTCCGGGAAGCCGACGACGCCAGAGAAGCCGCGGATGCCGCCCGCGCGAAGGCATGGGAGGAGATCTCCGCGGAGCGTGACGAAGCCGTCCGGCTGCGGAAGGAGACGGAGGCGCTGAAGCGGGAAGCCGCCGAGGCCACACGGTCGGCTGGCGAGCGCGCGCAGAAGCTCGAGAGGGCGGTCTCCGCGTTCCTTTCAGACGTCGAGGCCTTCCGGAGCGCGACGGAATCCATGGCGAACGCCCAGCGCAACGCCGCGCAGAACTTCACGAAGGACACCGAGAACTTCCTCGCGCTCCTGCGGTCCGGTACAGACCGGAAAACGGCGGAGGCGGACCGTGCCGACGCGGAGGACGCGATCGCCGGCAGTGCGTTCCCGGGCATCGAGCAGGCCGTCGCGGCGATGAAGGATCTGATCGTCGAGATCCCGGACGACCCGGATAACCCGGACGACGGGGACGAAGCGGATGACGAAGCCGTCTTCGAAGATCCCGAGACCTTCGAGGAGCCCGAGGCAGACCCCGCCATGAAAGACCCGGACGCGGAAGAGGTGTCCGATGAGGCCGAAGCGCCCGCGGAGCCGGACGTGCCCGAAGGACCGGACGCCGGGATCGACGAGCCCCTGACGCCCGCCGACAAGCTCGAAAGCAGCATCCGCGCGCTCCTCGGCGAAGAGCCCCGCAAGGAGGGCCGCTCCGCGCTTGACCTGCTCGATTTCGAAGAGCCGGATTCCAGCCGCCCGCCGTATAAGGACGTCGACTTCGAGGCCCTGACCGCCTCCCTGCGCCGCGACGAGGCGGAGAAGCCCGCGGACACAGACGACGCGGACGACGAAGACGAATAAGAAAGATTACTGTATCCGCGCAGCGTTATACCGATGCAGGATCGCAGGATCGACTGAGAAAGGAGACAGCCTGAATGAACGGCATACACAGAAAAGGATTCGCTCTGCTTTTACTGGGCATCATCGCCTCTTTCGGGGCAGTGCTGCAAAGTACGATACTTATGTGTATCGGGTTAGGACTCGGCGTGATCGGAACCATCATGGTGTTTTGGGAACCGAACACGAAATAGACCATACCGAAACCCTCGGTCTGCATCGGGATGCGCTGTCGGGTGTCCGTCCGAGAAATACCTCTTTAAGATAGAAAGTATAGCCACATGATCATCACCATCCTTGTTATCGTTCTGTCCGTCGTCGCCGATCAGGTGTCGAAGCACTTCCTCGCGGCGTTCCTCACCGGCCTTGAGAACCGCTCGTACCGTCTCATCCCCGACGTCCTCCACCTCACCTACCTCGAAAACCGCGGCGCGGCCTTCGGGATGCTCTCGGAGCACCGCTGGGTCTTCATGGTCTTCTCGGTCATCGGCATCGCGGCGATCCTCTTGCTCGTGGCGAAGGAGAAGCCGGCGAGCCGGTGGGTGCAGGTCGCGGCGGGGCTGATCGCGGGCGGCGGCATCGCCAACATGATCGACCGGGTGCGCCTCGGCTACGTCGTGGACTTCATCGACTGCCGCTTTGTCGATTTCTACGTCTTCAACATCGCGGATTCCTGCGTCACCGTCGGATGCGCGATCTATTTCGTCGCGGTCCTCGTCGAGGAGATCCGCGCTTACCGGAAAAAGAAGGCGGACGGGACCCCGGAGGAGACGGTCGATACGCCCGGCGCTCCCGAGGCGGAAGGATCCGCTCCCGAGGCGGAAGAGAAGGAGCGGCGCGGCGATGCATGACGAGGCCGAAGACATCCTCTCCGTCCTGTGCGGAGACGAAGAAGCCGGGGTCCGCCTCGACGCGTTTGCCGCCGCGCATGCCGGGATCTCCCGCGCCCGCGCGCAGAAGCTGATCGAGGACGGGGACATCACGCTGAACGGCCGGGCGGCGAAGAAAAACGAAAAGCTCTCGCCGGGCGACCGGGTCGAGATCGTCTTCCCGGAGACGGAGGACGCCGAGGCCGAGCCCGAGGACATCCCCCTCGACGTGGTCTGGGAGGACGGCGACATCATCGTCGTCAACAAGCCCGCCGGCATGGTGGTGCATCCCGCGCCGGGACACGCCTCGGGGACGCTCGTGAACGCGCTCCTGTGGCACTGCGGCGACTCGCTCTCCGGCATCGGCGGCGTGAACCGGCCGGGGATCGTGCACCGGATCGACCGGGACACCTCGGGGCTGATCTGCGCGGCCAAGAACGACCGGGCGCACGCCTCGCTCGCCGAGCAGCTGAGGACCCACGCGATGCACCGCGAATACCGCATGATCGTCACGGGGAACCTGCGCGAAGAGGGAGGCACGGTCGACGCGCCGATCGGGCGGCATCCGACGGACCGCAAGAAGATGGCGGTGATCCGGCCCGGCGCGAAGAACGGCGGCCATGCGCGGGAGGCCGTCACGCACTGGCAGACGATCGAGCGGTATCCGTCGTCCGGGTTCACGTATGCCGGGGCGGTGCTCGAGACCGGGCGGACGCATCAGATCCGCGTGCACATGGCGTACATCGGGCATCCGCTGATGGGCGACACGCTTTACGGCGGCGGACACACCCCCTTCGAGCGGCATCACCGGTCCCTCCTCGACGGGCAGATGCTCCATGCCGCCGCGCTCGTGCTCAAGCATCCGCGGACCGGGGAGGAAATGCGCTTCGAGACGCCCCTGCCGGCGGGCTTCGGAGAAATGCTCGCCGTTCTGCGGGCAAGAGAAGACAGTTGATCGCGTTCCGGGGCGGCTTTTTGTGCATGGTGCACATATACCCCCGGAAAGATTCAACTGTCTTTTGACGATTCGGCGTTGACAAAATCCTCGAAAGAGTTTATAATGGCATTGTTGAACAAGTATTCAACTTTGCCGGGGAGGAACACCGTGGCAAAGAAAATGACCTGCGAATCCGAAGGCATCCACGAGGAGGTCGTGCGGTTCGTGAAGGACCTCCTGTCGGAGCGGGAGGAATACGACGATCTCGCGTCGCTGTTCAAGCTGTTCGGCGACGGGACGAGGGTCCAGATCCTGCACGCGCTGGAACAGCGGGAGATGTGCGTCTGCGATCTCGCCGCGCTGCTCGGCGTGACGAAGTCGGCGGTGTCGCACCAGCTGGCGGCCCTGCGCCTCGCGAACCTCGTGAAGTTCCGCCGCGAAGGCCAGATCGTGTATTACGCCCTCGCCGACGAGCACGTCAAGACGATCCTCGACATCGGATTCGAACACCTGAGAGAAGAATAACGGACGGCTCCCCTGCCGCCTCTTCCCCCGGGGTGAACGATTCCCCGAAAGTTGAATACTTGCTCAAATAATCACTTTCGAGGTGCGCTATGGAAAAGACCGGACCGGAATCCCGTCATGAACAGGAACTCGAGCACGAGCACGGACACGGGCATGAACACGGGCACGGTCATCATCACGACCACGGCCACGGCGAAGAAGAAGAGAATACCGCCCTCCGGGTGACGAAGCTCGCCGTCGGGGCCGCCGTCTTCCTCGTCGGGCTGCTGCTGCCGCGGTTCTGCGATATCCCGTTCGCCGCGCGGCTCGGCATCTTCATCGCGGTGTATCTGATCCTCGGGTACGACGTCCTGTTCTCCGCCGTGCGGAACCTCTTTCACGGCGAGCTCTTCGACGAGTGCTTTCTCATGACCGTCTCTACCCTCGGCGCGTTCGCGATCGGCGAATACCCGGAGGCCGTCGCCGTCATGCTCTTCTATCAGATCGGCGAGCTCTTCCAGGACGTCGCCGTCGACCGCTCGCGCGATTCCATCACCGCGCTCATGGACATCCGGCCCGATTCTGCCTCGGTGCTCCGCGGGGGCGAATGGGTCACGGTTTCCCCGGATGAGGTGGCCGTCGGCGAGACGATCCGCGTCAAGCCGGGCGAGAGGGTCCCGCTCGACGGCGTCGTGACCGACGGGATCTCCTCGGTCGACACCCGCGCGCTGACCGGCGAATCCGTGCCGCAGACCTGGCGGGCGGGGGATGCCGCGCTCTCGGGATGCGTCGCGGAGAACGGGGTCCTGACGATCACCGTGACGAAGGAGGCCGGGGAATCGACCGCCGCGAAGATCCTCGAGCTGATGCAGTCGGCGGCGGAGAAGAAGGCCCCGGCGGAGAACTTCATCACGAAATTCGCGAAGATCTACACGCCCGCGGTGTGCCTCGTCGCGGTGCTGCTCGCCGTCGTGCCGCCGCTCCTCTTCGACGGGAGCTGGACCGAGTGGATCCGGCGCGGCTGCGTGACCCTCGCGATCTCCTGCCCCTGCGCGCTCGTGATTTCGATCCCCCTGACGTTCTTCGGCGGGATCGGCGCGGCGTCGAAGAAGGGCGTCCTCGTGAAGGGGAGCGCGTACCTCGAGGCCCTCGCCGACGCGGACACGGTCGTCTTCGATAAGACGGGCACGCTGACGGAAGGCGCGTTCGCCGTGACCGGCATCCTTCCCGCCGGAGCGGTGTCGGAGGAAGAGCTCCTCTCTCTGGCGGCGCACGCGGAGGCGGTCTCGAACCACCCGATCGCACGCTCGATTCTGGACGCCTACGGCAGACCCGTCCCGGACAGAGAAATCGCGGACGCGCGGGAGATCGCCGGGCGCGGGGTCTCGTGCGTATGGCAGGGAAAGACGATCCTCGCCGGGAACGCCGCCCTGATGGCGGAAAACGGCATCGACGCGCCCCGCCTCACTGCTCCCGGGACCGTCGTCCACACGGCGGCGGACGGGACATACTGCGGCGCGTTCGTGATCGAGGACCGGATCAAGGAGGACGCGTCGGAAGCCCTCCGGGAGCTCGAAGCCCTCGGCGTGAAGCGCATCGCGATGCTCACCGGGGACCGGCGGGAAGCGGCGGAGTCCGTGGCGGGCGCGCTCGGCGTGAAGGACGTGAAGAGCGGCCTGCTGCCTGCCGATAAGGTCTCCTGCCTCGAGGAATACATGGCGGACGGGAAGAAGACCGTATTCGTCGGCGACGGCATCAACGACGCGCCCGTTCTGGCCCGTGCGGACGTCGGCGCGGCGATGGGTGCTCTCGGCTCGGACGCGGCGATCGGGGCGGCGGACATCGTGTTGATGAAGGACCGCCCGTCGGCTTTGTGCGACGCCATCCGCGCCTCGAAGCGCACCAAGCGGATCGTGACCGAGAACATCGCCTTCGCCATCGGGGTGAAGCTCGTCTTCATCCTCCTCGGCGCCTTCGGGCTGATCGGCATGTGGGCGGCGGTGTTCGGCGACGTCGGCGTGATGCTCCTCGCCGTGCTCAACGCCATGCGCATCCTCCGGGCGTGACGCGCCGCAGAAGCCAAAACGACCGAAAAACAGCGGAAAAAAAGCGGTTTTCTGTCCCTCCCGTCGATTGACAGCGGGAGGGACGCCGTGTTATAATGGGACAAATCCGACAAAGGAGCAGTCTTGTATGAATCTCACGCAGCTCACCGACCTCTTCGAGGCCATGACCATCCTCTGCTTCGGTCTCTCCTGGCCGATCTCCATCCGCAAATCGTACGTCTCCCGCACGGCGAAAGGGAAGAGTCTGTTCTTCGAGGTCTTCCTCCTCATCGGCTATGCGTTCGGGATCGCCCGCAAGCTGATCCAGCTCACCATGATGGACGCCTCGGGCTTTCTCTTCTTCCTCAGCTTTTTCTTCTACGTATTGAACTTCATCGAGATCTCGATCGACGTCGCGCTGTATTTCCGCAACGTGAAGCTGGACAAGGAAAGGGAAGAAGCCAAAAGCGAAGAGTGAATGGCGGGAACCGGCAACAGAGCCGGTTTCTGTTTTTTTCGATCCCGCTGTCATATTTCCGCCGGGATCCTGTGTATCGGGGTGAAGGCGTTCGGGAACGCCTACATGGGAAAGGAGGGACGACATGGACGACCGTGCAATCGTCGCGCTGTTCTTTGCGCGGGACGGGGACGCCGTCGCCGAAGCGCAGACGGCTTACGGGCGGTACTGCCGCGCCGTGGCGAAGAATATCACGGGCTCCGACGAGGACGCCGAGGAATGCGTGAACGACGCGCTCCTCGCCGCGTGGAATTCGATCCCGCCCGCGAGGCCCGAATCGCTCCGCGGCTATCTCGGCAAGCTGACGCGAAACATCGCGATCAACCGGTGGGAGAGATCCCGGGCATCCAAGCGCGGAGGCGGGGAAGCGGACGCGGTCCTCGACGAGCTGGAGGACGTCTTCGGGACGGTCGAATCGGCGGAGGACGAGGCGATGCGCCGGGCGCTGACGGAGGCGATCGACGCCTTTCTCGCCTCTCTCGACGAGGAGAGACGCGCGCTGTTCGTGCGGCGGTACTGGTACGCGGAGAGCGTCGGGGAGATCGCCGCGCGGTTCGGGATCCGGGAGAACACCGCGGCCCAGATCCTCCGGCGCATCCGGAAAAAGCTGAAGGATTATCTGACAAGGGAGGGATTTACGGTATGACAAAGACGGAAGCGTTCCGCCTGATCGGAGAGATCGACGGGAAATACGTCGAGGCGGCGCGTCGCGCAGGTGCCCGGGAGAAGAAGGCGGCGCCGTGGAAAACGGTCGTTTCAGCGGCTGCCTGTCTTTGCCTGATCACAGCGGCTGCATTCGCCGTGCCGAAAATGATGAAGCATGCCGCCGACCCGATCCCCCTATCGGATGATTCCATCGCGCAGGAATGGTCTGCATCCATGAAGGCAGAGGATTATTTCAGACACAGCGGCAAAGGGGGAGACGATGAGATGGCGATGAGCGACGGCTCCATTGTGATGCCCCCCTACGCGCACGCAGAATCCCTGAGCGACGAGCGGGCCGCACTCGAAGCGGAGGGAGTTCTGCCCTCCATGCCCGATCACCATGATCTGAGCATTCAGGCGGAATACAACGGAGACGGCAGCCTGTACAAGGTCTGGTTCATGTGGATGCGGCGGAGTGAGCACGGAACAGAGGGCTACAGCGACCTTAAGCTGACAGCTGCGCCGCAGGAGCTCCATGAGATCAGCGATACCGTTTATATTCTGACGGACGAAAACGGAAGAGAGACTCCGGATGATGTGACGGCGACGGTGCGGGACGGCGTTCTCATTCTGGCACAGGGCAGGGAGAACGGCGCGAAGACCATGACTTGGCAGACGGAGGAGGGCTGGTATCAGATCAGCGGCAGCTGGAATGACCGATTTGAAGACGTGGTTGCCTTGTTTGAATGGTTCTGGGAACACCCGCTCGATCTTTCCATGTTTGCCAAACCGCAGAACATGCGTTTCTCCGATCGCAGCGCATATCCGGATGCATTCCGGAAGATGATTCCGGACTTTTCATCGCTGGGTTACACGGCGGAATCGGAGCTTGTCAATCTCGGCAGGCATTATGCGTATGGGAACGAAACGGTTCCTGTATGGTTCGAGGGCGTCTATGTTCGCAGCGGGGTTCGGATCCGCTGGACGGTGAGCGTTGGCGCGGACAAGGATGACTGGGATGCCTGTCTGGGCCGCCCGCGGGAGGTTACGGAGGAAAAACTGACCGCGGCGATGAACGACAGGAACCGGGTCAATCTCTTCTTTGATGTGTCCGATTTGGCCGCAATGGCGACGGTATGTCTGGAGGAGGGCGAGGTCCAGGCAGTCTGGGAGCTCATCCGTTCGATGCAGGAGTGAGCGCATTCAAAAGAAGAGTCAGCGGGCTTGCCGAAGGTGAGCCCGCCTTTTGTCCCCGGGGACTGCCTGGCTTGCTCGGTGAACCTTGCGCGGACGTGCAAAAAATCCGCGGGAACCGCTTTGTTTTCGTACCTTTCTCCAAAAGCGACGGAAATTCTCGCATAAGCCTTGCATCCGCCGTCGGAAACGTGTATAATATTCCATATCACACCGGAACCGCACGAAAACGCTCCGAACTTTCCCCACGGGAGGACAAACAATGGCACTTGTTTCGGAATACTTCGGCTGCAATGCCTTCGACGACGGCGTCATGAAGGAACGCCTCCCGAAGGATACCTACCGTTCCCTCCGCAAAACCATCGACGAGGGACGTCAGCTCGATCTCGAGATCGCCAACGTCGTCGCCAACGCCATGAAGGACTGGGCCATCGAGCGCGGATGCACCCATTTCACGCACTGGTTCCAGCCGCTCAACGGCGTCACCGCCGAAAAGCACGACAGCTTCATCTCCCCCATCGGCGACGGCCGCGTCATCATGGAGTTCTCCGGCAAGGAGCTGGTCCGCG
>JAEEGL011762011.1_pt1 | contig 15493 bp, 16 predicted proteins | sample 9134231 | NCBI WGS metagenome assembly JAEEGL01 (sample SAMN16246548, study PRJNA631951) | gut metagenome | biome: gut microbiome; feature: rumen; material: fiber-attached | host: Bos | place: Iran: Karaj | collected 2018-10
AAGATATTCCCAAAGTTCTTCTCCTAAGTGTGGAGTTATTGGACTTAGCATCTTAACGAAGTTTTCAACCATAGTTTTATTAACTTTAGGTTGCTTTGTTGCTTCATTTAGGAAAATCATCATTTGGCTTATTGCGGTATTGAAGCATAAGTTATCATAATCTTCAGATACCTTTTTAACTGTTTGGTTATATACTAAATCAAGTGCTGGAGTTTCCTCATTAACAAACTCAATATTTGAGTTAATACCTTTAATGAATCTATAAACTCTATCTAAGAAACGTCTTGCACCATCAAGACCAGCTTCACTCCATGGTTTTTCAGCCATAAGTGGTCCCATAAACATTTCATATAGTCTTAATGAGTCAGCACCATAATCTCTAACTACATCATCAGGATTAACAACATTTCCTCTAGACTTACTCATCTTTTCACCATTAGATCCTAAAATCATACCTTGGTGAACTAATTTCTTAAATGGTTCTTTTACAGGAACTAATCCTTTATCAAATAAATAATTATTCCAGAATCTTGAATATAATAAGTGACCTACAGCATGTTCAGGTCCACCAACATATAAATCTACTGGTAGCCAGTGCTTTAATAATTCATAATTAGCAAATTCATTATCATTATGAGCATCGATATATCTTAAGAAATACCATGAGCTTGCTGCTGAACCTGGCATTGTATTAGTTTCTCTTTTACCAATTTCACCAGTTTTCTTATTCTTATATGTTTTCCATTCAGTTGCATTTTCTAGTGGTGCAGTACCGCTTGTTTTTGGCTTATAATCATCAAGAACAGGTAATACTAATGGTAATTCATCATCAGGTAATACTTCATCATAACCATTATAATGAACTACTGGAATTGGTTCTCCCCAATATCTTTGTCTAGCAAAAATCCATTCTCTTAGTCTATAAGTAATCTTCTTTGAACCAATACCTTTAGATTCAAGGAATTCAACCATTTTGTTAATAGCATCTTCTTTGTTTAATCCGTTTAAGAAGCCACTATTTATATGTAAGCCATCTTCTTCATATGCACATTCTGAGATGTCTCCACCTTCTAAGACTTGGATTATTTCAAGATTAAATTTCTTCGCAAAATCATAGTCTCTTTGGTCATGTGCAGGTACAGCCATAATAGCACCTGTACCATATGTAGCTAGTACATAATCAGAAATGAAAATAGGAATTAATTTATCATTAACAGGGTTAATAGCATATGCGCCAGTAAATACACCTGTTTTTTCTTTTGATTCAGTACGTTCTGTTTCACTCTTTTTTGCACAAGCTTCTTTATAAGCTTTAACTTCAGCCTTTTTATCACTAGTAGTAATTTTATCTACTAATTCATGTTCAGGAGCTAAAACACAATAAGTTGCTCCAAATAAAGTATCACAACGTGTTGTAAATACTGTAAAGTTATAATTAGTTTTATCTACCTTAAATGCAACATGAGCACCAATTGATTTACCAATCCAGTTTCTTTGCATTGTCTTTGTAGATTCTGGCCAATCAATTTCATTTAAGCCATCAAGTAATCTTTCAGCATACTTAGGAATATCAAGTACCCATTGCTTCATATTCTTCTTAACTACAGGGTATCCCCCACGTTCACTCTTTCCATCGATTACTTCATCGTTAGCTAAAACTGTCCCAAGCTCTTCACACCAGTTAACTGGCATATCAATTTGTTTAGCTAAACCATCCTTATATAATTGCTTAAAAATCCATTGAGTCCACCTATAATAGTTAGGATCACAAGTAGATACTTGCTTATCCCAGTCAAATGAGAAACCTAACATTTTTAGTTGTCTTGTGAATGTTTCAATGTTTTTAAGTGTAAAATCTTCAGGGTTATTACCTGTAGTAATGGCATATTGTTCAGCTGGAAGTCCAAATGAGTCATATCCCATTGGATGTAATACATTATATCCTTCCATTCTCTTCTTTCTACTTACGATATCACTTGCAGTGTATCCTTCAGGATGTCCTACATGAAGTCCATGTCCTGATGGATATGGGAACATATCTAAAACATAATATTTAGGTTTACTAAAATCATAAACAGCTGTTTTAAATGTTTCATGTTCATCCCAATATTTTTGCCATTTAGCTTCTATTTCTCTATGATTAAAATCCATAATAATCATCTCCAATTCATACTATATTATAATAACATAATTATTATAAATTTTAAAGAGAAAAATAAAAAGTGCTTATTCAAAGCACTCTTTGTTTTTTAATTCTGTATTTGTTAGAATGTGTTTATTAATTTTAAAAAACAAATAAGGTATATAAAAGCCTAAAGTTATTATTGATAAAAGTATTCCTAAATACCATATTAAACATATTCTTCCAATACTACCCTTAAATCTTAAGAATTCTCCATCAATATATCTTCTACTTACTAAAAATCTTTCTCTTATGTTCATTGCAAAAGGATAGCATAATACAAAAGATATAACTGTTAATATTTTGAATATAATTGAAGCTATTAATATTTTAGGAATGTTTAGTTTTGTACCAGATTCTTTTGTTTCTTCATCAACAAAATGTGTATGATTAGCTCTATATTTATAAAATCTTGAAGTAATAAACAATATAAAGAATAACATAGGTAAAGCGCTAAATGTTTTAAAAATCATGCTCTTATAAAAATCTGTTTTATAGCCGTTTCTTTCAAGCAAAACTGAAATCAGTGCAGTAATAAAAGTATAGGCAAAAAAGGTAATTACAGCATATAAAATACCTGTAAAATATATTAAATATAAATGTTTAGTCCTACCATTAAATACTATTTTTTTACCATTAATTTTCGTATTTCTAGTAAGCCAACCATGATACCTCATAAAAGCCCAAGGAAAAGCTAAAGTAGCAGTAAAAAAGATTATTAAAAAATAACCAAAGCTATAAAAAAATCCATCTTTCTTTCTTACTTCTACTACACTTTCCATAATTATTCTCCCATTCAAATAAACGCTAATCTAAAGCTTTTTCTAATTTTTCCATTCTTTCTCTTTTTAATTCTTTAGCTCTAATAACAATAGTTATAATAGATAAAACTAAAGTTAGACAATTAAAAATAATTACTGGATATAACATAATAAAGAATCCATAAGTTAACCAGAATATTGAATTAAAAATTAAACCAATTTTAATTAATATTTCCGCAACTCTTTCATCTAATGTTTTAACAAATGTATATATAACAAAGCTTGAATAAACAATTGTTGCACATATTGGTAAATAACCATACCAAATGTTATCGCTTAAATATATATTTAATAAAACACCTACAACTACCGCAATAACTAAAAATATCAAAGATACTACTAGTTTAGTCTTCTTTTTATCTTCTTTAACGAAGAGTAAGACAATATTTCTGAAGAAGGCCGTCATCTCTTGGACTGTTGCACTATAAGCTTTCTGTAATATTTCCGCTATAGTTGATAATATGTAATTAGAATTTTGAAATACTAATATCTTCTTCTTAGACTTAAGTAGCGCCGAAGAAGTAAATAACGTATTACCCATTAAAGATAAAATATTTGCGATAATAAGTATCATTTTAAATCACCCATAGTATTATACATAAACAGTTTTTATTTTTATATCAAAATTATTAACATGATATTATATTTCTTCTTCTATTTCTTCCTTATTTTTTAAATCTAGAGGAATCCATACATTCTTATTTATACAATAGCTTATTAAGCCAAGTATTATTGCATAAAGCTTACCAATATATGATCCAAGTAATATATATAAGAAATTAGTTGTATTTTGATAAACAATCAAATAATAGCTATAATAAATTGTTGAATTTATAATACTTGATAATAATACACAGATAAACATTATTAAATAAATATTAATATTTTTCTTATCTAGCTTTTCAAAAATAAATAACATTACCCATATACCTATAAATGTTCCTATGGCACTAAAGATATATCCAAAGAATGTTTTAATAAATTCTATGTCATATCCAAAGCTTGATATTGATGCACATAATTCTATTAAAGCACTTAATAATACCGCAGCTATAGCACTTGAAGTAAGTATTTTTGCCTTTCTTACGCCATATTCTTTAGCACATATTATTACCGTGTAGGTAAATCCTGTATATAAAATGGAGTCAATTGCAAATATCAATTTATAAAAATTTACCAGAGTAGAAATACTATTATAAATATTAGCATTAACCGCAAAGCCAATTGCGAAGGTAAACAAGATTGCATAATCATGCCATCTTCTACAAACGGTTAAAAGCGCAAAAAATACAATGCCAAGTAATGCTAAAAACCATAATCCCATATAACCACTCCTTCCTATCTATTATAAATTAATAATAACTCTCCTTCTTTAACCTCTATAAAAGAATCTTTACCTATAAATTCATTATCAATTCCAAGAGGAAACTTATTAGTTAATTTATAATCATTTAATTCATATTTTAAATTTTTAAGTATAACACCATTTGCTTCATTAGTTAAAGACAAAATAGTAATATAACCTTTATAATCTTTATTTAATCTAATAGATTCATTTTTAATAGTTCTAATTACTAATGATCCATCAAGTAGATAACCATTAGCATTATTTTCCTTTAAAAATGATAATATTTGAATATTAGCTAGTGAATGCTCTATTCTTTTACCTAAGCATCCATAAATATAAAATTCATTAAATCCCATATTTAAGCCATATTTACATGCATCTACTATATCAGTATCATCTTTAATAGGATTAAGTGTTATAACTTTTGTATTAGCTGATAACTTTAGATTTTTTTTATCCAAAGAATCAAAATCACCAACTAAAACATCAATATCATCTAAGTTATAATTATCTAGTTTTAAATAATTATAATAACCACCATCAGCTATGATTAATAGATCATCATTATTCTTAACTATTCTTTTTTCGTTAAAATCTCCAGCCCCAATTATAATACATTTAGCCATATTAGAATTTATATTTGCTTACAAATTCATTAAATGAACTACTGCTATTAATTACTAGTCCATCTAATAAAGTTGCACCTTCCACACTATTTTTTAAATAAAAATTAGTGTTACCCATTTGACTACCCCCAGATGTCGCAAATGGAACTATTTTTTTATTCTTTGTATCTATGCTTTCTAAGAAAGTATTAATGATGGTTGGAGCTTGGTACCACCAAATAGGAAAGCCAACATAAATAATATCATAATATTTTGTATCTATAGTTTCTTTTATTTCTGGTCTAGAATCTTTATTCTTCATTTCAATACTACTTCTTGAATTCTTATCCATCCAGTTTAAATCGGCATCACTATATAAAACTTTTGGTTCTATTTCAAATATATCAGCATCAAGGGCATCCTTTAATTTATAAGCTAACTTTTTAGTAACTCCTGAAGCCGAAAAATATGCAACTAATCTTTTCATATTATACCTCCTATATTAGTGGTTTAATATCATCATGGCATGTATGTAAGTGTTCATCTTCACATGTATGACTATTATCGTAATCTAATCTATTATTTAATAGATCATTTATTTTTTCATCAGCATTACCACTTACTCCTGCATATAGCTTAATACCTAGTCCATTAAGCTTACTAACAGCACCATAGCCTAAGCCTCCACATATTAGAACATCTACATTATTATCCTTTAAATAGTCAATTAAAGCACAATGAGTGATATTGTTATTACTAATGATAAATGAGTTAACAACCCTATTATCCTCTATTTCATATATTTTAAATTCTTTTGTTTTTCCGAAATGTTGAAATACATTTCCTTTTTCATAAGTGACAGCTATTTTCATATTAACACCTCACTTATATTATATAATATAAAGGCAAAGAAAAGAACAGCAAATATGCTGTTCCAATTAAGAGAAGATTTTTTCAAAATCTCTTAATATTTTAAAAGCTTCCTTATATTTTCCTTCTGTTATTAAATATTTGAGTAAAATATCTTTTATTTCTTTGGCATCTTCATATAAGGAATGTTCTAGAGTATATGGGAAATAAATATCTTTTAGAAATAACATATAAAAGTATTCATTTTCATAATACTTCTTCATTAATGATTGAATGTATAGCTTCATTCTATTATCATGTATTTCCTCTAGATCAATTTTCTTTAATAATTCATTACATTGCTTCTCATCCTTTAATAGATTATAGGCCCATAATTTATCATAATTATTAGTTGTACATTTTCTAAGTAATTCCTTTGGCCTTTTTAGAGCTCTATATATTTCTTTTAAAACAATATTAGCTCCTTTTTGGCCTATAGAATCCTTTATAGAATCATATAATCTTAAAGCAGCTTTTTCATCGCCACTATAGGCTAAAGCTATACCGAATTGTTCTTTTATGATAATCATACCCTTAAAATCAATTGTTTCATAACATAATTGTTGGTACTTTTTTAAATCATTAGCTAATACAACATAGTTACCCACAATCATATTCAGTCTACATTTAATAGATAATCTTAATTTATCAATATCAGCAATAGTAATATATCTATTATCTATCTTTTTAATTATTTCTAAAGCTTCCCCATATTTCTCTTCTTTTTCATGTAATAAAGCAGAAATAATGACACATGCATTTAATTCTAGGTCATCTAGATCACTTTTTACAGCTAATGCTGATTTTAAATTATCCTCTGCTATTTCAATATTATCAGTTGTATAATAATAGATTGCTTTTATAATATCGGTATAATGTATTCTTTCAACTGATGCAATATTGTCAAAATACTTTTTAATTATTTGATGTTCTTCATAATATAAGCCATATAAGCAATCAATAATAATTGCTTGATACTCGTTTTTACTTCTTAAGTTATTAGGACTCATATCAAGTCTTTCTAAAACTTCTTTCATTACATATTCTTTAGGAGCAATTGTTCCATGTTCAAGCTTAGATAAATAACTTACACAACAAATCCCCTTTGTGACATCTTCTAAAGTCATATGCAAATCTTTTCTTCTTTTTTTAATAATAACCCCTATATGTGGGTTAGCACATTTGTTCTCATGCTCCTCAATAATTTTGCCATAAATATCACTTGTTTTCATATGTTCCTCCTGTCATAGATTTATTTTATACTTTTCTATATGAAAATAAAGACTCCAGAATTTGAAAAAAAATATTTTGTTTTTTATTTAATTTTTAAAGAAAAAAAGAGTGTAAAAAAAAGATTATCTACTAGGACAATCTTTTATTAAACATTTATCACATAAAGGATTTTTGGCTTTACAAATATATCTACCTAATAACACTAAATGTATGTGCATATAATACCAATATTTTTCTTCAAATAAATCCATTAATTGCCTCTCCACATCTAGTATGCTACCAGTTGCTAGATTAAGTCTCATACTACATCTATATACATGTGTATCAACCGCAATTCTAGGTATTTTAAAATATTCAGAAAGTATTACATTTGCACATTTTCTACCTACTCCAGGTAAACTCATTAATCCATCAAGTGTATTAGGGATAACGCCTAAACTATCCAGTTTTTTGGATAATTCAATTATGTTTTTGCTTTTGATTTTATGCATTCCAAGAGGCTTTAATATAGTTTCTATATCTACTATATCAGCCTTACTTAACTCTTTATAAGTAGGGTATTTACTAAATAAAATTTTAGTTACTTCATTAACCCTTTTATCTAGTGTTTGGCTAGATAGACTAACCGCAATTATAAGTTCAAATAAGTTATTATAATTAAGCTCACATTTAGCATTTGGAAACATTAAATCAAGACTTTTTATTAATTGATTCAAAGAAATCAAGGATGGCTTTCTCATGTTCCTTATCAACTTCCTTTATGATCTTTTTTTCGTTTTTCAAATACTCAATACATAGATTAATTGATATATCATTTTTCTTTGAAATTTCAAAAATGGCACGCTCAAAATCGCCTTTTTTATAAAATTTTGCATTTTCATTAAGTAAATTAAGTTCAACAGGAGATAATGATCTGCCTAAATTAATTTCAAACAAAGTACAAATATCACTATAGTTTTGTCTTATTTGTTTATTATTATCTTCTATTTTTTCCTTAGATAAAAATTCTTCAATTTTCATAAGTGTATTAGATATATCAATACATTCTTGTTCTTTTTCTTTTATGTTTTCAAGTTTTAAATCAATAAATCTTTTTTCAATTAAGGCTTGGATTAATAAGCCATTTTCTTTTGTGTTCATTCCAGTCTTATTTTTTAAGGAATTATATGATAATGGGAATACCTTTTGATTATTTTGTTGATAGAAAGATAATAAGTGTAATAACATTACAGCCTCATTAGGTTTCAAATCTAATTTAGGATATATTCTAAGTATTAGCTTATTTAAATCTAGTACTTGGTATTTAATTAGCTCATCTATCAAAATAATCACCACACTTTAAAATCGCAATAACAGTCTTTGCGTCTTTAATCTCATTATTCTTAACCATTTCTAAGGCTTCTTTATAGCTATATTTTTTAACATTCAAAAATTCATCAGGATCTAGATGTAATCTATTAGAAAACTTTAAGCCTTTTGCGATAAACAAATATATTATTTCTTCGCAATAGCCAACAGTAGGCAAAAATTCGCCCAAATAGATGAATTCTTTAGCTGTAGCACCTATTTCTTCATATAATTCTCTTTTAGCTGTTTCTATAGGCTTTTCATCGAATTCTCTTTTACCTGCAGGTATTTCAACTAGTTCCATCTTAAAGGCATAACGATATTGATTAACCATATAAATAGAATCTCCATCAATAGGAATAATACCTACTCCACCTCTATGTTCAACTATTTCTCTTTTGGCTTCTTTTCCATTAGGTAGTAATACATCATCACATCTAACATTTATTACTTTACCATTATATATGTAGTTAGCTTTTATTGTTTTTTCTTCTAATTTCATAACTACTCCTTAATGTCTACCTTTTTTTCAAGAGCTTCCTTAGCCGCATTTTGTTCAGCCTCTTTTTTGGTTTTACCTACACCTATACCTAAAATGATACCATCCATCATAACCTTATATTTATAAGTTTTATCATGAGCTGGACCACTTTCTTCTATTTGTTCATAAGTAAGAGTATTTTTAAATGATTGAACATATTCTTGTAAGGTAGATTTATAGTCTTTAATATCTTCTAATAAATCTAAATATGGAATGACTAATTTTAAAAATAAATCATAAGCAACAAAGTATCCTTGATCAAGATAAACTGCCCCAAATAAAGCTTCAAAGGCATCGGCGATAATAGCTGGACGCTTTCTACCATTAGATTGTTCTTCACCATGGCCAAGTAGGATATAATCACTAAGATTAATCTTATTTGCATATTTTACAAGAGCCTCTTCACATACAGATTGTGCTCTTTTCTTTGTCATTCTTCCTTCTGAAATTTCACTATTTAAATATAAATACTGGCTCATTAAAAGTTCAATAACAGCATCTCCTAAAAACTCTAAACGCTCATTATAAGGAGTATTGTGTTCATTTCCATATGATGAATGTGTTAAAGCTTCCTTTAAAAGATTTTTATCATTAAATTTAATGCCTAGTATTTCTTCTAAATTATTCTTCACTAGAATCACCTAAATCTTTACTAATTTTTTCCACTACATTTCCACTAACTAGTGTTTTAGCTTGTCTAATCGCATTAAAAATAGCTTTTTCATCACTATTTCCATGTGCTTTAATAGCTGGGCTAGTTAAACCACAAATCATTGCACCACCAGCTTCAGATGCATCAAATACCTTCTTAAATCTCTTTAAGCTCTTTTTCATAAATAGAGCACCAATTTTAGATTTAAAGGATGATTTGATTTCTCTTTTTAAACAAGCACCCATGTATTTTGCTGTACCTTCAATAGTCTTAAGTAGAATGTTACAAGCAAAACCATCATTAATAAAAATATCACAATCTACAAAAAACATTTCTTTTGGTTCAACATTTCCAATAAAATTAATTCTCTTATCATTAGATAATAATTGATAGCTTTCCTTATCAACTTCTCTACCCTTACCATCTTCAGTACCTATGTTGATTAAACCTACTTTAGGATTATCTATTCCTAAAGTAATCTTAGCCATAATAGATGCATAATAAGCAAGTTGATCTATATGTTCAGGCTTTAGTTCAACGTTTGCGCCACTATCAAGTAATATTTTATTACCATTAGCTGTAGGGATAAATGGTGCTAAAGCTATTCTATGCATTCCTTTAATTTTCTTTAAAATCATGTGTCCGGCAACAACTACTACTTGTGTAGGGCCGGCTGAAACAAAGCAATCACATTCTCCGTTTTTACAAGCTTCCATTGCTAAAACCATAGAATATGGTTCTTTACTTCTTATAGCTTTAACCGCATCATGTTCACCCATATCAAAATATTTATCTGTATGAACTATTTTTATTCTAGTTGAATCAGTTAAAAATTCTTTAATTTTATTTTCATCACCAAATAAAGTAATTTCAATGTCATCAAATTTTTTTATAGCCTCCATTGCTCCTAAGACATTAACCTTTGGAGCAAAATCTCCACCCATTGCATCAAGTGCTACTCTTATCATATAATTTTCCTCCTATAAAAAAGTATACATAAATTATTTTATCATAATTTAATCTTTTATACTATTAATTTCTTTTAATACTTTATCATATAAAATAGGATAGTTACTTATATCATCATTAAAAATGATGTTATAAGCATCTTCTTTTGCTGATTCTAAAATATAATAATCATTTACTAGATTACCATATTTAAAGCTAGGTAAGCCACTTTGGCGTTCACCAAAGAAATCTCCTGGGCCTCTAAGCTTTAAATCAGCTTCTGCTAACTTAAACCCATCAAGGGTATTTTCAATTATCTTTAAGCGCTCTTCTTCATCATTATTAGTTACTAAGAAACAATATGATTCCTTATCACCTCTACCTACACGTCCTCTTAACTGGTGTAGTTGTGATAAGCCAAAGCGTTCCGCATTAAATATTAACATAACTGTCGCATTAGGATTATCTATTCCTACTTCTATAACAGTTGTAGAAACAAGTATTTGAAATTTATTATTTTTAAAATCTAACATGATAGAATCTTTTTCTTCTTGCTTCATCTTGCCATGTAATACTTTAATAGAATAGTTATCAAACTTGTTATTAAGCATATTAGACACTTCAAAAACATCATGTAAATCTAGCTTTTTAGATTCTTCAATTAATGGAGATATTACATATGCTTGATTACCCTTATCTAATTCATCCTTCATAAAATTAAGACAAGCATCTAAATTAGATTCTAATAAAACCTTTGTCTTTATTTCTTTTCTGCCCTTTGGCATAGTTTTAATAGTGGATAAATCCATATCACCAAATACACTTATTGCTAGTGTTCTAGGTATAGGAGTAGCGGTTAAATATAAGACATCAGGATTAAACCCTTTTTCTCTTAAGGCTTGACGTTGTTTAACGCCAAAACGATGTTGTTCATCGGTAATAACAAGCCCTAAATTATCGTAGATAATATCTTCAGTAAATAAAGCATGAGTACCTATAATAACATCTACCTCATGATTTTTAATTTTATTTAATAATTCTTCTCTTTTCTTACCTTTAATAGAGCTTGTTAGTATCTCTATTCTTATAGGTGTATTTTTAAAGATATTGGATAATGTTTGATAGTGTTGGTAAGCTAATATTTCTGTTGGAGCCATGAAGCATACTTCATAATTATCTAAAGCTACAGCATAAATAGCTAATGATGCGACTATTGTTTTACCACTACCTACATCTCCTTCAATTAATCTATTTGCCGGATAATTATTTTTTAGATCTTTATATATTTCATTAACAACTTCCTTTTGACTATCTGTTAGTTCAAAAGGAATAGTCTTAATGAAATCTCTAATAATAGTTACATCCCATTTTTTAGGCGTTTTAACCGCTTTTTTATTTTCCTTACGAGAATATTGTAGCTTAAGCTCAAAATCTAAAAATTCCGTATATTTTAATCTTTTATAAGCATCTTCATAATCTTTAACACACTTTGGATTATGGATATATTTATACATAGTATAAAGATTAGGAAGATTATATTTATTTAGTAAGCTATTAGGTAAATATTCTTTTATATACATACCATATTTATCTAAATAGCTATTTATGATTTTCTTTAATGTTTTTGATGGTATATTATAAAAATCATAGGATGGCTCTATGGTATTTTCTTTTATATTAAAATAGATATTACTTGCTTGTATTTCTTTTTTAAATCTATCATATTTACCACTAATATAAATAGTGTTACCTAAACGTATTTTATTATACATATATTCTCTATTAAAGAATATTACTTTATAAATATCATTATTATATTCAATATCAAATTTAGTGTAGCTTAAATTCTTTTTAACAAAAGTATTTTTCGCATCACTAAAAACTACTCCTTTTATAAATACATTTTCAACTTCTAGAGTAGTTTCATTATAATTTATATATTTAGTTGGAAAAATATTAATAATATCATTTATAGTAGTAATGCCATTAGAGGTAAGTATTTCAAAGGTCTTAGGTCCAATGCCATCACGTCTACTTATTTTTATATTTTCTAACATAATATACGCCTCAATTAATATTATACAATATTAATATTACATTTTGTATTTCTAAAATTATTTTTCAAAAAAAAGAACCTCGATTGAGGTTCTAACTGTTAAATATAACATCAGCATTTAATAAAGATTGGTTCCAATCCTCGTCAATTGTTATTTTATTCCAATCTTCTTCGCTTCCTTCATAATAAACAGTTGTTATATTACAATTTCTAAATGCTGAACTACCAATATATTCTAAGCTCTTAGGTATCCTAATTGTTTTGATATTAGTATCTTGGCAGAAAGCAAATTTGCCTATTGATATAAGATTGTCAGGTAAATCAAGTTCAGTAAAACCACACATTGCAAATGATCCGTTTCCTATTTTTTTAACACTATTAGGAAAGCTAATACTTTTTGCTTCTTGGCCAGAAAAAAGGCAATTACCTATTTCTGTTGTACCATCTGGTATTATTATCCTATCAATCAAACTATATTTTTTACCTTTTTTTCGATGGTGCCATCTTCATCATGAAAATACACTTTACGAAAATCTAAAAATGGCACAAATGACATAGCTTCATCTATATCAAAATAATCAACATTTATATTTAGCCAATCTATAATTGTTCCTGAATAATATATCTCTTTAATTCCATGACCACGAATCGCAGTAATGTCGATTGTCTTTAGACTTAGAGGAATAGATATTAAATCTAATTGATAGCATCCGTCAAAAGCATGCTCCTTAATACCTGTTACACCTTCAGGAATATATAGTTCTTTTGCTTTTATATTTTTTAATCCTGTTATGATTGTTTCATTATCTGTCTTTTCGTATCTGAAGTCTTTTAAATCATTCTTCTTGCATCCAAATAAAACAAGAATTAAAGAAAACAATATGGCAATATTAAATAAGAATTTCTTAACATATTTTATTGTCATATTATCAAGCCTCCTTTGGCTATAGTATACGATACAAAATGTCTCGTGTCAATGATTTTGTATACAACGAGACATTTAACAAAAAAATGTTTAAATATTGCCTTTCAAAAAAAAGAACCTCGGTTGAGGTTCTATTTTGTTTCTTTGCTTAAATAATATTTTTCTTCAGAAATATGATTTTTAATATTTACAATTATAATAATTAATATCACAATAGATAATCCTATATAATTAAGTATTGGTAGTGCAATAGTTGGTCTAATTTGAACTACTTCTCCTTTTTTTGGAAAAAACTCAATAATGATAAGATATATTGCCATTGATAATCTAAAGATAAAATCAATTACATTAATTATAATATAGTCAAATTTGAATATTATTTCTAAAATAAGTAATGTTAGTAAAACTATATATATAAGTAAAGGCAATGCCACTCTTGAAATAGAAGGATAAAAATCATATGCCAAATAATTAGATGCAACTACAGTAAAAACTATTTTTAATACATCTAACTTAGTTGTATTTCCTATATCTATTCCGATTCTATGATCTATAATAAGCAGGATTTCTACTGCAAAAAAGCCAAAAGAGGAAAATACGATTGCTTGGCCAACATTACGCCTCATAACCAATTCAATGTAACAAGCAAATAAATAAACGCCATTTATTATTATAGTATAAAGGGATAATGTTTCATTGTCTTCTTGGTGTATGCATATGCATATAAGTATTATTGGAATAAGCATTAAATAGAAACTAGTTGTAATTGGATAATAAATTTTATCAACATATTCTAAATTGCTTTTTTGCCAGAGTGCATCAACAAAGTACATTAAGGATAATAAAAATGACATAACGAGAAATGTTATTACTAAAGTCTTATATTTTTTCATTTTTAATCCTCCTCTACAATTCAATTATCTCTCAAAAAAGAAAAAAATAAAACACATATTTAATCATATGGGACAAAGTCAATATATAATATCTAAATTTTTTTATTATTTCAAAAAAAAAGAACCTCGATTGAGGTTCTATTCTACTGAAACGATATAAGAATAAATATCTTGTTTTCCTTCGATTACTTCGATTTCGATTTCATCATCTTTTTCATTAATATAATCTGTAACTTCACTTACTTCATCTTCAGTTACATCAGCACCATAGAATAAAGTAACTATTTCAGCATCTTTATCTACTAAGCCATCTATTAATGATTTAATAGCATCTATTCTTTCTTTAGTTGATGAATAAATTGTTTTTCCACTTAAGCTCATGAAATCTCCTGAATTAATCTTAACTCCATTAATTTCTGTATCTCTTACAGCATAAGTAACTTCTCCAGATTTAACAGATGTAATTACTTCGCTCATAGCTTCATAGTTTTCATCAATTGATAATTCTGGATCAAAATTGATTAATGCAGAATAACCTGTTGCTATTGATTTAGCTTCAAGTACTACTACTTTCTTATCTTCAACTAATTCCTTAGCTTGTTTTGCGGCCATGATGATGTTTGAGTTATTTGGAATAATAATATAACTATCAGCATCTACATTCTTCATAGCTTCTAAGAATTGTTCAGTTGATGGGTTCATTGTTTGACCACCATCAATGATATAATCAGTTCCTAATTCCATGAATGCTTTTTTGATTCCTTCACCAAAGCAAACTGAGATAATACCTATATTTTTATGTTCTTGTTTCTTTGGTTCAATAAATTGTGTATGTTGTAATCTCATATTTTCAATCTTAGTTGTAACTAGTTCACCTAGAGATTGCGCAATATTTAATACTTCACCTGGTTTATTTACATGTACATGTACCTTTAATAAGTTTTCATCTCTAACTAATACTAACGAATCACCCATACTAGTTAATTGTTCTTTTAGATCAGATTCAATAAATTTATCTGGTTCAGAAAGTTCA
>JAEEGL012955375.1_pt1 | contig 15493 bp, 9 predicted proteins | sample 9134231 | NCBI WGS metagenome assembly JAEEGL01 (sample SAMN16246548, study PRJNA631951) | gut metagenome | biome: gut microbiome; feature: rumen; material: fiber-attached | host: Bos | place: Iran: Karaj | collected 2018-10
CGCTAACATTGTGGGTCAGGCTATGCAGTACCACCCTCACGGTGATGCGTCTATCTATGGAGCACTTGTCGAGTTGGGTCAGAAAGACCTTCTTATTGATGCTCAGGGAAACTGGGGTAATATACTTACAGGAGACGATGCGGCCGCTCCCCGTTATATCGAGGCCCGACTATCTAAATTCGCTCTGGATGTGGTGTTCTGCCCTCAGATCACAGATTGGAAAAAATCTTACGACGGAAGAAAGAATGAGCCAATCACTTTGCCTGTCAAATTCCCTCTACTCTTGGCTCAAGGCGCAACAGGTATCGCCGTTACGTTGAAGACGGAGATCATGCCGCACAATTTCAATGAGATATTGGATGCCGCAATCGCTTACTTGAAGGGAGAGGAATTCACTCTGTATCCCGACTTCCCGACTGGCGGTATGTGTGACGTCCAGAGATATAATGATGGTGAACGTGGCGGTGTGCTTCGTGTGAGAAGCCATATCAGCAAACTTGACAATAAGACTTTGGTGATCACCGACCTTCCATACGGAATGAAGACGGAAGAGTTGAAGGAGAAGATTATCGCTGCCAATGAGAAAGGAAAAATCAGCATCAAGAATATCGTAGACGAGACTTCTTCTGAGGTGAAGATTATTCTTCATCTGTCCGACAAAACAAGTTCGGATAAGATGATCGACGCTTTGTATGCGTTGAATATATGTGAAAAGAGAATCTCTCCATATTGCAGCGTCATCAAGGATAAAAAACCAATCTTCACAAACGTATCCGAATTGTTGAAATTCTCTGCCGACCATACCAAGGAGTTGCTTCGTAAGGAGTTGGAGTATGAGAAGGGAGAATTGCTGGAGAAACTTCATTTCTGTTCACTGGAAAAAATCTTTATCGAGAACCGTATCTATAAGGATAAGGATTTTGAAAATGCGAAAGATATGGATGCTGCTGTGGCTCATGTCGACAAACGTCTGAAACCATTTGTGGCTGATTTCGTGCGTGAGGTGACACGTGAGGATATCTTGAGACTGATGGAGATCAAGATGCGCAGAATCCTGAAGTTCAGTTCCGACGAAGCGGATAGAATCATTTTTGAGATCAAAGACCAGATTGCCAAGATCGATAAGAATCTAAAGAATCTTGTTGAATATACAATCAACTGGTTCGCAACGCTCAAGGAGAAATATGGAGCAGACCATCCTCGTAAGACGGAGATCCGTGTGTTCGACACTGTGGCTGCCGCTAAGGTTGTGGAGGCGAACGAGAAACTGTATGTCAACCGTGATGAAGGATTCGTAGGATTCGGATTGAAGAAAGGCGAGGCTGAATATGTCTGCCCTTGTTCGGAGATCGACGACGTGCTTGTCATCTTTAAGGATGGTAAATACAAGATCATCAAGGTGAAGCCGAAAGAGTATGTCGGCAAGAACATCCTTTATGTCAATGTGTTCAAGAAAAACGACAAACGTATGGTTTACAACGTCGTCTACAGAAATGGAAAACTTGGACCTACTTATATGAAACGTTTCTCTATCACTGGAGTTACCCGTGATAAGGATTATGATATCACCCAAGGTGAGGCAGGATCTAAGATCCTTTATTTCTCTGCAAACAAGAATGCGGAGGCTGAGGTGATCCATGTCAAACTGAAACCGAAATTGCGTCTGAAAGTGGCGGCTATGGACAGAAACTTTGCCGACATAGCGATCAAGGGACGCGCGTCGCTTGGAAAAATGTTGACGAAGAACGAGATCTTCTCAATCACTATGAAGACGCGAGGTTCCAGCACAATGGGTGGCCGAAACGTATGGTTTGATACTGATATTCTTCGTATCAATTACGATTCTCATGGTATTTATCTTGGTGAGTTCATGTCGGAAGACAAACTCCTAGTTGTCACTAAGAGCGGAGAATATTACATGACAGGATTTGAAGACACATTGCACTTCCCTGAGAATGTGATGTTCGTGGAAAAATTGGATCCAGAAAAAGTTTGGACAGTCTGTTTGTATGATGCGAATGAGAAGTACGCATATATCAAACGATTCATGTTTGATGTCACTGCTAAGCCGACGTCGTTTATCGGGGACAATCCGAACAGCAGAATCCTGCTTATCACATCTACCGTCTACCCTCATTTGAAGGTCAATTTCGGAGGAAACGATTCGCAACGCGCTCCAATGGAGATCGATTTTGGTGTTGAAGAGTTTATTGCGGTGAAAGGTGTAAAGGCAAAAGGAAAGAGAATCCATCCGTCTTGGGTTGTCGGTGACGTGGTTGAATTGGAACCAACGAAAGTGCCAGATCCAGAACCTGAGCCAGAGGAGGAAGATCCAGAAACTTCGGCTGACGACGCCGATGATAATGATGATAATTCAAATTTGCCGACTGATGAAAATGGTCAGTTGACATTGTTCTAAAGATAATGAAGATGAAAAAAAGAGAGATAAAAAGAATCTGTGCATTACTGATTACTACAATGTTCTCATTTGCAGCTTATGCACAGGATGACTATAGCGACGGTAGTAGCGAATACACAGAAGACTACAGCGAATACAGTGATGATGGAAGTGTAGGTGGTGGCGGAGAGGAAGAGGTGCCAGACCGTTACGGACGTTTCGTCAATCTATATCCTGGATGTGAGGATAATGAGGCTTCTGAGATTTACGATGCTCAGAAGAAGAAACCAGGTTTGATTCTGCCAATCTTCCCTGGTGGAGGAGAGGTGGAATTCTCACGTTATGTGTTCCATCATCAGCAGGGATTAGAAGTTGTAGACTCTGTGGCAGCTGGAAAAGGTCCGGACGGAGGCGATTTGCAGTATCTGCTTCGTGGCACTGTGCTTGTGAGAGTCACAATTGACCGTTGTGGAAAGGCTGTGAACCCTGAGATCATAAAGGGCGTGTGTGAAGAATACGACACTGAGGCATTGGAGATCATGAGTGATCTGCCAATATTCAAGCCAGGTGAACTTGATGGCATCCGTGTGAAGGTGGCATTGACAGTCCCTGTCTACTATACGCGTAAGCATCCGAAGCCAAAGCGTCCTGAGGATGAGTACTACTATGAAGATTACAGCTATTGATAAATATTCTGTAGGGGCAGGTTTTAAACCTGCCCATTTCGGGTTTTAAACCTGCCCATTTTAATAATCATACCATCTGTTTTTATGGCTAAACTTAAAAGCGTCTTTTTCTGTCAAAATTGTGGCAATGAGTCGAGCAAATGGCTTGGCAGATGTCCTGCGTGCGGAGAGTGGAACACCTTCGTCGAAGAGGTGGTGAATAAAGCCCCCGCGTCTTCTTCTATAAAAAAGGGCGTATCGATAGTCTCAGCAAACGACGAGCGAACTCGTCCTGTGTTGATAGAAAACATTGAGGTGACGCAGGAGGTCCGTTTTGATACCAAATGTGCCGAGTTCAACCGTGTGCTAGGTGGCGGACTTGTGCCTGGATCGATGGTGTTGATCGGAGGAGAGCCAGGAATCGGAAAGAGTACGCTGGTGCTTCAGGTGGTGCTGAATATAGAAGGAAAGAAGACATTGTATGTGTCGGGCGAGGAGAGCCTTAACCAGTTGAAGATGCGAGCTGAGCGACTCGGGTCGTATGCCAACAAACAGTGCTATTTCGTGAGCGACAATTCGCTTGAAAGAATCTTCACACATATAAAGAATGTGCAGCCGGAACTGCTGATCATCGATTCCATCCAGACGATAGAGACGGAGTTGGTGGAGAGTGCGGCCGGCAGTGTATCGCAAGTCAGAGAGTGTGCGGCACAGATTCTGCGTTATGCCAAAGAGAGCAACACACCAGTTTTGATGATCGGTCATATCACGAAAGACGGTACGATAGCCGGACCGAAGATCTTGGAGCATATTGTGGATACGGTTATACAGTTTGAGGGAGACCAGCATTATATGTATCGTATCTTGCGTGCGATAAAAAACAGATTCGGAAGCACATCCGAGATCGGTATTTTTGAAATGCAGCACAGTGGATTGAGAGAAGTGTCAAACCCATCCGAGATGCTCATGTCTCACAACAACCTTGGACTCAGCGGAACGGCGATCGGAGCGATGATAGAGGGAATCAGACCGTTGCTGATAGAGGTACAGGCATTGGTGAGCACAGCAGCGTATGGCACACCGCAACGTTCAGCCACAGGATTCGACGCACGCCGATTGAATATGTTGCTTGCCGTGTTGGAGAAACGAGTAGGATTCAAATTATCGCAGAAAGATGTCTTTTTGAATATTGCCGGAGGATTGAAGGTCAGTGATCCGGCGTTGGATTTAGCGGTGATCAGCGCCATCCTCTCGTCGAATATGGATATAGCGATAGATCCGAGTATCTGTTTGGCGGGAGAAATAGGATTGACGGGAGAGATACGTCCGATCAACAGGATAGAGCAAAGAATTTCGGAAGCGGAAAAGTTAGGATTCAAGAAGATAGTCATTCCGCGATTCAAGAACATGGATGTCAGCGGACGACAAATACAGGTTCTTACAGCGGAAAAAGTGGAAGACGCATTCAAAATATTGTTTGCGTAGGATATAGGAAGACGGGAGGAATCCCGTCTTTTACATTTGTCGAGTTAGAGATTGTCAATCTATGGCTATTTCAAGAAACAATTAGAAAATGCGAGAATATATGTGCTTGACATCGTAAGAAATGTGTATCTATAGCTAGGATTTATGTTTTGACTTTCGATTTTACGTCAAATTTAGAACTATGTGTTTCAAATTTACGTCTAATTTAAAACTATATATTTTGATTTTACGCCGAAATTAAAAATGTATTGTATCTTTGCATAAAAATAGAGGTTATGAAGGCAAGATATTTAAGTAAAGAAATAAAGCGATTGGCAGAGAGTCTAAATGGTAGAATTCTTGTATTAACAGGTGCAAGACAAATCGGTAAGACTACAATATCAAAGCAGTTGTTTGCAGACTATGAGTATCTTTCCATAGAAGATCCAATACAATCTCAGGCTTTGTCAATGATGACGGCAAAACAATGGAAATCGTTGTATCCGAAAGCTATACTTGATGAGGTGCAAAAGATGCCTGTACTGATAAGAAGTATTAAATCCGTATATGATCAATGGGAGGAACCAAGATATATTCTTTTGGGGTCAAGTCAGTTGCTTTTATTGCAGAAAGTGAAAGAAAGTTTAGCAGGAAGATGTGTTATTATTGATATGTATCCCCTTACTTTACCAGAGTTGTGTACAACCTCGTTTAATGATGATGTTGTTGATTCTCCGCTTCAAAAGATTATAAAAAGTGGAGATTTGCCTGATTTGTTTCCTTCTTTCGTTTTGGACTCTTCTCATTCAGATAAGATGATAGCATGGAATCATTTGTTGACTTTCGGAGGTTATCCAGCTCTTGTAAGTGATGATAGAACCGATCGTGAGAAATATGAATGGTTGGCTGGTTATGTTCGTACTTATTTGGAAAGAGATGTGCGAGATATTGCTGTAATGTCAGACCTAGAACCATATACTAAACTCCAAAAAGTTTTAGCGTTGCAGACAGGTAGTCTATGCAATGTGTCTGCCTTGTCAACAAAAGTAGGTGTTAGTGCTCCTACGGTAAAGAAATATTTGCAATATCTCTCTTTGAGTTACCAAACAATAACTCTGCCATCTTGGGAGAGAAATGAATCCAAAAGATTAGTTAAGGCTCCAAAGATACATTTTGTGGATTATGGAGTTGTTCAGGCTATTTTAGGAAAGCAGGCTCAACCTAATGGTAATGAATTTGAGAGTATTGTCGTTTCTGAAATATATAAGCAAACCAAGCAGGTTGACTCCAATGCCAGATTTTATCATTTGCGAACATCGGATGGTAGAGAAGTTGATTTGATTGTCGAAGTAGAGAGTGGTTATTTTGCTTTTGAGGTAAAGTTGACAGATCATGTTTCAAAAACGGATGCCCGTCATTTGAGAGAATTAAATGAAATATTGAATGACAAACCGTTATTGCACAGTTTTGTTCTAAGTAATGATGTTCAAACGAGTGAATTAGGGGATAATATTACTGCAATTCATGCCGCATATTTTCTTGGGTAGAAGAATTTCTGAAATACAGATCAAATAATTATGAGGAAGACGGGAGAGATCCCGTCTTTTTTTATGAATAAGGTTTGGAAATCTCCATGAATGCATGTTTGTGAACATGTTTGATTAAAAATATTTGCATTTGATTTGTTTTGTATTTAAGTTTGTTGAAACCGAACAAAAGGATTTGGACTAAACGGAGAGGCCGAAAACCGAGAAAAGAGTAGGGAAGGATTTAAATTTTATTACAAATGTACTTAAAAAACGTTTTCAATGATTTTTGTACTGAACTAAGTAAACGAACAGGTTTTCTTTCTGAGGATAATATTCGCTTTTATTGGTTTGCTTCTATGTTGAAGCAAGATTCTGACTTAAATCATTATTCATTAGAAGAGCCGTATATTTCTTTGGCTGATAAAGAATTGGATCTTGTGTATGAAGACAACAATGAGATTTTGGCGATAGAAATAAAATTTCATAGAAATCCCTCAAAAATCCCGTTTCCCCATCCAAATTCTGCAGGTACAATATTTGATGATATCCAACGTCTTCCTCTATGGAAAAGAGCAGGGGCTAAAAAAACAATTCGTTATTTTTTCTTGTATGTGACAGATGAAGAAATGCACAAATATTTGTCTAATCCTGCTCCTGCTCAAAATCCCATATATAGGGGAGAACTAAGAAAATTTTATGATAGTCTGATAGGGAAGAAAGTAGGCACTTTGAACTTTGGACTTGTTGGTGTTAGCGACACACCAAAGTCATTCTTCGATAAGGCTTGTGAGTCATGCATTGCTAATGTCTCACCCTCTACTGGAGATCTATTGTTCAGTGGCATTAGTATTATTGAGAAAAGGGGTCCTTTGGTATGTGGCAGTTCATCTCTTCAGACAAAGGAGTATTGGGTACGATTGTATGAGATACTTCAAAGTAATAATGTTTCCGCACAAGAAATAGTTGAATGATAAAGAAACAGCGATGTGGTAAACAATTGGAAGACGGGAGGAATTCCGTCTTTTTTATGAAATATGGGGGATTTATAAAGATGAATTATTAAAAGACTCAAATTATGAAAATTTGAACTGTCAAAATGTAAATGGCATTTAACTATAACCTCTAACGAGGTAAAAGAGAAATCCGTTTGAATGTTTTTCTACCGATGTTAAACGCCTGACGGCGTAATAAATGAAGAATTAAACACAAATTTCTTCAGCCGAATTGAATGAATTAATGTAAATTCGTTCAGTTGAGGGGGTGCTCCTATATCTAAAATCTGTCGCATTCTTTTCTTGTTGAAAAGTTACATTCCAATTCTTTCCGTCAAAATTTGGGAAGTAGACAGAATTTGTGTAGATTTGCACGATTCAAAAAGAAGGTGGTATGACTATGGACTATGGACATAAGCAATTGGCTGTTGCGGACAACACATCCGCATGTCGTTTCACTTTTCCTTTTTAATTGCGTTGGTTTTTGATTCCGACGCATTTTTTTTGCATTTTAGAAAAAGAAACAATTTATTATACGGTTATGATAGAAGGAATCAAAAAGGTCATTCTGCTTGGATCCGGAGCTTTGAAGATCGGACAGGCAGGTGAGTTTGACTACTCAGGTTCGCAGGCATTGAAGGCAATGCGCGAGGAGGGTATCAGCACAGTGTTGATTAATCCAAACATCGCAACAATCCAGACTTCTGCTGGTGTTGCTGACAAAGTTTATTTCTTACCAATCACTCCATACTTCGTTGAGGAGGTAATCAAGAAGGAGAAACCAGACGGAATTTTGCTTGCTTTTGGTGGACAGACAGCGCTTAACTGTGGTACTGAGTTGTACACAAACGGCATTTTTGAGAAATATGGTGTCAAGGTTCTAGGTACGTCTGTAGACGCTATCATGATCACTGAGGACCGTGACTTGTTTGTAAAGAAGTTGGATGAGATCAAGGCTCTTACTCCTAAGTCGGAGGCTGTTGAGTCGATGGAGGATGCTCTTCGTGTAGCTCACGAGATCGGATTCCCTGTGATGGTTCGTTCGGCTTACGCTCTTGGTGGTCTTGGTTCTGGTGTTTGCGAGAACGAGGCTGAATTCCGTGAACTTTGCGACAGTGCGTTGGCTCACTCAAAGCAGATCCTTGTTGAGGAGTCGTTGAAGGGGTGGAAGGAGATCGAGTTTGAGGTTATCCGTGATAAGAACGACCACTGCTTCACTGTTGTGCCTATGGAAAACTTCGATCCACTTGGCATCCACACTGGAGAGTCTATCGTCGTCGCTCCAATCATCTCTTTGTCTCAGGAGCAGATCACATTCCTTCAGGAGGTGGCAAAGAAGGTTGTCCGCCACATCGGAATCGTTGGTGAGTGTAATATCCAGTACGCTTTCAACGCACAGACAAACGACTACCGTATCATCGAGATCAACGCTCGTTTGAGCCGTTCTTCTGCTTTGGCATCTAAGGCTTCTGGTTATCCATTGGCATTCGTAGCCGCTAAGTTGGCTTTGGGTTACTCACTTGATCAGATCGGTGAGATGGGTACTCCTAACTCAGCTTACGTCGCACCGTCTGTCGACTATATGATTGTCAAGATTCCTCGTTGGGATTTGACTAAGTTCGCTGGTGTTGACCGTGAGATCGGTTCGTCAATGAAATCAGTAGGTGAGATCATGTCTATCGGTAAGTCTTTCGAGGAGATTATCCAGAAGGGTCTTCGTATGATCGGACAGGGTATGCACGGATTCGTTGGTAATAGAGATCTTGAGTTTGGCGACCTAGACAAGGAACTTTCTCATCCTACAGACTTGCGTATCTTCGCTATCGCCGCTGCTTTGGAGAAGGGCTATACAGTGGAGAGAATCGAGGAGTTGACAAAGATCGACATCTGGTTCTTGAACAAGTTGAAGAATATTGTAGACTACACTAAGGTAATCGCTAAATATAAGACTATCGAAGATATCCCAGCAGACGTAATGCGTGAGGCTAAACGTCTTGGATTCTCAGACTTCCAGATCGCTCGTTACTGCGAGAATCCATCTGGCAACATGGAGAAGGAGATCCTACGTGTACGTGCATCTCGTAAGAAGAACAATATCGTTCCTGCGGTAAGAAGAATCAACACAGTCGCTTCTGAGCATCCTGAGTTGACTAACTATCTATATATGACTTACGGTGCTACTGAGCACTCTATCAATTATAATTACAAGAACGACAAGTCAATCGTTGTTCTTGGTTCGGGAGCTTACCGTATCGGTTCTTCTGTAGAGTTCGACTGGTGTTCGGTAAATGCTGTACAGACTGCAAGAAAGTTGGGTTACAAGTCGATCATGATCAACTACAACCCAGAGACAGTTTCTACAGACTACGATATGTGCGACAGACTTTACTTTGATGAGTTGAGCTACGAGCGCGTATTGGATGTTTTGGATTTGGAGACTCCTAAGGGTGTGATTGTATCTGTAGGTGGACAGATCCCTAACAATTTGGCGATGAAGTTGCACCGTCAGAATGTGCCTATCCTAGGAACATCACCAGTATCTATCGACCGTGCTGAAAACCGTCACAAGTTCTCTGCAATGCTTGACCAGCTAGGAATCGACCAGCCAAGATGGAAGGAGTTGACAAGCTTCGACGAGATTGACGCCTTCATTGATGAGGTCGGCTTCCCAGTGTTGATCCGTCCGTCATACGTGCTTTCAGGAGCTGCAATGAATGTTTGCCACAACAAAGAGCAGATGCATACATTCTTGAAGGCTGCTGCAAAGGTATCTAAAGAGTATCCTGTTGTTGTGTCTGTGTTCATGCAGGAGGCTAAGGAGATCGAGTTCGACGCGGTTGCAAAGAACGGTAAGGTGATCGAGTACGCTATTTCTGAGCATGTTGAGTTTGCAGGAGTTCACTCAGGCGACGCTACACTTGTATTCCCAGCACAGAATATCTACTTGGAGACAGCCCGCAGAATCAAGAGAATCAGTAAGAAGATCGCTGAGGAGTTGAACATCAGCGGACCATTCAATATCCAGTTCCTTGCAAAGAACAATGATGTTAAGGTTATCGAGTGTAACTTGCGTGCATCACGTAGTTTCCCATTCGTATCGAAGGTATTGAAGAGAAACTTCATCGAGACAGCTACAAAGATTATGCTTGATGTCCCAGTTGAGACACCTGATTCTTCAACATTCGATATTGACTATGTTGGAGTTAAGGCATCACAGTTCTCATTCGCACGTCTTCACAAGGCAGATCCAGTGCTTGGCGTAGACATGTCGTCGACAGGAGAGGTTGGATGTATCGGAGCTGATTTCGAAGAGGCATTGCTAACTTCAATGATTTCAGTAGGATATCCAATTCCACAGAAGGGAATCTTGGTTTCATCAGGAGATGTTCGTGGAAAAGTAGAGCTTCTTGACGCATGCAAGATGTTGGCAGCTAAGGGATACAAGATCTACGCTACAGAGGGAACACAGAAGTTCTTGGGCGATCATGGAATCCAGGCTACAGCTGTTTGCTGGCCAGATGAGGAGTCGAACGGTAAGGAGAACATCGCTAAGTTGATGTCTAACCATCAGATTGATTTGGTTATCAACATACCAAAGGATCAGACAAAGCGTGAGCTTACAAATGGATACAAGATCCGTCGTTCTGCGATCGACCACAATATTCCATTGATGACAAACGCTCGTCTTGCAAGCGCGTACATCCGTGCATTGTCTATAAAGAGTATGTCTGATATCAAGATCAAGACTTGGCAGGAGTATTAATAATGCTAAATGAGGAATGCTGAATGCTAAATTATAGGTATACAATGTCTACAAATAATTAGTTGAAAGCAGACCATTACGTAGGGGAGGGTATCAAATCCTCCCGACAATAAGAACAGAAATCCCGATTCGAAAGAGTCGGGATTTTTTATTGATTTTGGACTCCATTAGTAGATGTCCAAAATGAGGATTGTTAAGGGCGGAACGCCCTAACCCCTCCATCCACGCGAGTCCGAAGAACGAGCGTATGTATATAGAATCTTAGAAATCAAGAGCTTTTTTAATGTGAGGGTCCCGAGAGATTTTCCCATTATTTTATTTATGTAACATTGTATTGTAGATTTTTATATTATCTTTGCAATGGTATCTATGATACTGTGAAATATTTTATACGAGCGTTTACTCGCTTTGCTAAGGATTAACAAATCGGCAAAATTTGAAATTCCCCTGAAGCATGGTAATGAGTAGATGTCTGGGCATAGAATAGATCTGTACCTCCGTGTGCCTATGTAATAGGTGCATGGTTGGTATAGTTATGATATTCGAGCACAGGAATCTGTCATTGTGTGTAGGGGAAAGGGCTTTGCCGAGCCTGTTAATTCACACGCAGTGGAGTACGGTTCCTGCGCTCGTTTTTTGTTTTATGATTTAACCTTGGGGAATTGGGTGGATATAATTTTAGGGCTATGAGGAAAGATCTATTAATTTTTATTCTGTCTTTGTTTAGTGTGACATTATTCGCACAAAAAGAAGTTGTAATCCCCAAGGGAACGGATGTATTTGTCAAGACAACTGATTCAATTTCTTCAACTTCTAGGATTAAAAAGATAACGGGCTACATTGCAAATGATGTGGTAGTTGATGGCTACACTGTAATAAAGGCTGAGACTCCTGTAGTTATTGATGTTGATTGTCGCAAAAGACATGGCATAGGAAAGCCAGGTAAAGTAAAGTTAGAAGGAGTGCATACACAAACCGTAGATGGCAAAATATTGGCAGTTAAGGGTTCTGCTGTAGAAAAAGGAAACTCGTCAAGAGGCAAAAGTATAGGTTTGACAGTCGGAATGATGTTTTTGATGCCTCCATTCAACTTTTTATTTTTGCTAATCAAGGGTGATAACTGTGTATTTAAGCCTATGGTTATCCCTATGAAGACTAAAGAAGATTTTACAGTAACATTGAATTAATTTTAAATTTAATAATATGAATAAATTTATTTATTTAGCATTATCTCTCGTTTCGCTTTTGTCATTTGCATCGTGCAAGGACGATGACGAGAAGGAGGATAATAAGGTAGAAATTCCAGAAGAAGTTTCGTCTTTAGATTATGCAACCTTATATGAATTAGGTCTTAACTACCCATTGGGTAGCGTGAGTCTTATTGATCTTGGGTTGAGTGTTAAGTGGGCATCTAAAAATGTTGGAGCACTTGATTTCTATAGCAATGGCAGTTATTTTGCTTGGGGTGAGACTAAGACTAAAGATGAATATTCTCTTGCTAATTCAGATTTTGTTTATAAATCAATAAATGAATTGTACGATGAGGGAGTGATTGACAATAGTGGCAATCTAACGTTTATGTATGACGCGGCAACAGCGTGGAACGTTTTGTATAGGATGCCAACAGCAAAAGAATTTTCTGAATTAAAAGAAAACTGCGACTTTTACAATATGACAATTGTAGCAGGAACTGGTGAGAAGGTAACCGGCTTTTATGTAAAAAGTAAGATTAATGGTAATGCTATTTTTCTTCCTGTCACTGGCATGAAAGCATTTGAAAAGTTTTATAATTCTGATTCTGGACAATATTGGAGTTCTACTGCTTGTCAAGAGCATAGTCCAGGAGCAACTGGTCTTTATCTTTTTTATGCTTACTATTGTCAAATATATGGTGAGGTCTCTCCTTTCAGAAGGGTTCTCATAACACCAGATATTAAGGCAGATCGCTATGAGGGACGTACAATCCGTGCTGTAGAAAATAAGTGATATCAACATGTGTTATCTATGACACAACCACAAAAAAAGGCGACTTCGGTCGCCTTTTTTTGTGGTTGAGATCGTGAAGTCAGCTTTTTTTGTTCATTGTGTTGAATAATAATCTTGGATTTTGTTCATTATGCTGAATAAATTTATCTATTTTTGTTCGTTATAATGAACAAAATATGGGAATAGCTAAAAATGTCATAAAGCAATGTATAATCGACAAGCGAGAGGAAATAGCATCTCTTGATGTTGTTGAGAGACCGTTTGTGTTTGAAGATTGTGCAAACTATGTGTTTGTGGGGCTTCGTCGTGTCGGAAAAACCTATATGCTATATCAGCGTTTGAATCAGCTGCTCAGAAATGGAATTGATAGAAAAGATATATTGTTTTTGAATTTTGAAGATGAAAGGCTGTCTGAGATGCAGTCGGACGACTTGAATTCAATATTGGAGGTTCATTATGAAATGTCTGGTTCCGACACGAAACCCATTCTTTTTTTTGATGAAATTCAGAATGTGAATCATTGGGATAAGTTTGTACGTCGGTTGGCGGATTCCAAATATACGATTTATGTGACAGGAAGTAATGCAAAGATGTTGAGTAGCGACGTCGCTACAACATTGGGAGGCCGTTTCTTAATTTATGATGTGTTCCCATATTCTTTTGAAGAACAATTGAAAGCGAGGAATGTAGATATAGATGAGGATTGGAAATTTTCTACAATTCAGCAATCTAAGATGAATGCTTACTTTTCTGAATATTTCAAGTACGGAGGATTACCTGAAATCATCAATTATAAAGACAAAAGATCGATGCTCCAAAGTCTGTATCAGAAAATTTATTTGGGCGATATATGTGCGCGAAACAATATCCGCAACTCCAAGGTTATGGGATTGTTGATAAAGAAACTTGCTGAAAGTGTAAAACAACCGACATCCTACAATAGATTACAAAATATCATAAAATCGACAGGTCAGTCAGTTACTGTTAATACTGTGATTGATTATCTCTCATTTGCTGTGGATTCTTGGCTGATTTTGCCTATTGAAAATGGTTTTGCAAAGATAGGAGAACGTGAAAGTGTAAAGAAATATTATTTTATAGATAATGGAATACTAAACTTGTTCCTTGTCGATTCTGAGACCTCTCTGCTTGAGAATTTTGTTGCGGTCACTCTGTGCAAAAAGTATGGCAGGGAAAATGTTGTTTATTTGAAAGGAGACAAGGAAATAGATTTCTACATTGATGAGACAAATACTGCCATCCAAGTCTCGTATTCAATAAAAGATGATAGTACAAGAAATCGAGAAGTCGATGCTTTGTATCGTTATGCTCAAACAAATAGGGATGTGAAATTGATGATTGTCACATGGGAAGAAAAAGAGCATCTTGTGGTAGATGGAATATCGATTGAGGTAGTGCCAATTTTGGATTGGACTCTAGATTTTGTGCATCATACTGAATAAAATCTGCGAAAATTGTTCATCATACTGAATAAAAATCCCGTCTCCTGAAAAAGAGGCGGGATTTTGTTTATGATTTGTAAAGACGGAATGTCGCACCGTCTTCACTGATTGATTATTTCTTTATGAATGGATATGCTTTTCCTTCAATAACCACGTAGTAGATTCCATCATTCAAAGAAGATGCGTTGATCTCACCGTCGACTGATAATACTCCTTCTATCACACGGCTTCCGATAGCATCAATCACACTGAAGGATGTGCCTGCTTCCACTCCAGTCACTATAACATTATTGCCGTTTGAATAAACAGAGATATTGTCTCCTGCGATAAGTTCCACTGCGGTTGGCTCTTTAATAGTGAATTGATATTGTGCAATACAACCATTAGCATCTTTTACGGACACTACATAATCCCTTGCGTCCAGATTATGGTATTCGTCTTTTTCTCCATATGGACCTCTGTCTAATGCGTATAGATATGGTGCATAATCGTAGTTCTCCAACACAACCATCACATCTCTTGGACCGATGCTGTCCACAGATGCGATTACTGGACGAGGATTAACTTTGATTTCTATGGATGCGGAAGTTGTGCATATGCCATCATTTGCCTTAAAACTAATGTTTGTTGTTTCTTTTGGCTCGAAATCCAAAATGGCATTATTACTTAAAATATCACCGCTTTCTTCAGACTTCCATTCGTAGTCTTTTATTTCAGATTCAGATAAGTCAATAGTAACACGATCTCCTTCACAAATTTCGATCTTATCAAGATCTATCATGGAAGGTGCAGACACTATGACATAGGCAGTGTCGTTTACAATTTGTTCGAACTCACCTTCTTCTTCACGATATGAAAATCTTGTGATGTATTTGACAAATCCAGGCACATTTTGTTGTCTTTTTAGAATGAATCCTTTGTCGCTTTTTTGAAGTTTTGAAGTGACATCAGTGATTTCTTTATCATTAAATTCTAATACCGTAAGATTTAATTTTGATGGATATAGTATATTTCCAGTTCCTGTTGTGTCGATAGTGAGTACAGTACTGTCTTCTTCACAAACGTTAGTAGCGGCGATAGAAGAGTTAAGCTTCAATACTCCATCTACAGGTTCTTCCTCCACTTCACCATACTGATAAACTCTTACGTAGTCGACAAGCATTCGTTGAGGAAAGATTCCATTGTCGATGCCCTGTTCTCCTCCCCAACTGCCACCTACGGCGATGTTTAGAA
>JAEEGL016279068.1_pt1 | contig 15493 bp, 12 predicted proteins | sample 9134231 | NCBI WGS metagenome assembly JAEEGL01 (sample SAMN16246548, study PRJNA631951) | gut metagenome | biome: gut microbiome; feature: rumen; material: fiber-attached | host: Bos | place: Iran: Karaj | collected 2018-10
TTCTTCGGAGACATGGACTTCAAGGTTACCGGTACCACCGATGGCATCACTGCTATTCAGATGGATATTAAGATCCACGGCCTGACCCGTCCTATCGTTGAGGGCGCTATCGCAAGATGCCGTGAGGCTCGCCTGTTCATCATGGATACCTGCATGAAGCCCGCTATCGCTGCTCCCAGACCGACCGTTAACGAGTACGCTCCTAAGATCGTCTCCATCAACATCGATCCCGATAAGATCGGCGATGTGGTTGGTCAGAGAGGTAAGACCATCAACGAGATCATCGCTCGTACCGGCGTGAAGATCGATATCGATGACACCGGACGTGTAGATGTTTGCGGCACCAGCCAGGAAGGCATGGATCGCGCTATCGAGATGATCAAGATCATCACCACCGAGTTCGAAGAAGGCCAGATCTTCAAGGGCAAGGTAGTCTCCATCAAGGAGTTCGGCGCATTCGTCGAGTTCGCTCCCGGCAAGGAGGGCATGGTCCACATCTCCAAGATCGCAAAGGAGCGCGTTGAGCATGTTGAGGATTATCTGACCCTTGGCGACGTTGTTACCGTTGTCTGCCTCGGCAAGGATAAGATGGGCAGAATCAGCTTTTCTATGAAAGATGTGGCTCAATAGGGTCAATATGGACACGATGCGGTCTCGCTTGCGAGAAGAGCATCGGGGACATAGATGACCCGCACATCCATGAGGAAGTAGCGATTTGCGCAGCAAATCAGCGGATTCCGAATGGGATGAAGATCGCGAGAGCCGCGAAGCGGCGTAGCGATCTGTTGAGACACAGAATCCTCACAGAGATTTTAGATTCTGTTAATTGAATTTGGAGGCCTCCGGATTGATAATGGATGTAATCCTAATCAATTCGGAGGCTTTTTATGAACAATCAATTTCGTTACAGATTACAGTCCTTTATGATGGGACGCTACGGCACCGACACCCTGAACCGTTTCCTCCTGGGAACGGCCATGTTTTGTCTGGTCCTCAGCCTGTTCCGCGTTCCCTATGTTTATTACCTTTCCCTGGCCCTGCTGATCTACAGCTATTACCGGATGTTCTCCCGTAATATCCAGGCGCGGTACCGGGAAAATACCTGGTTCCTGAACCATACCGCCGGGGCTCGCAGATGGCTCATGAAAGAGAAGAACCACCTAACTCAGCTGAAGAGCTATCATATCTACAAATGTCCTTCCTGCAAGCAGAAGATCCGCGTTCCCAGAGGCCGCGGACGCATCGAGATCCGCTGCCGGAAATGCGGTGAGACATTCATTCGCAAGTCGTAAGTTTTCAGGGGGGAATATTATTGTTCGGATATATTGTTGTTAACAAAGCGGAAATGAAATACAAAGACTTTGACAAGTATCACGCATATTATTGCGGACTGTGTCAGAGTCTGAAGGATCGATACGGTGCCTGGGGCCAGATCAGCCTCAGCTACGACATGACCTTCCTCCATGTGCTTCTCACCTCCCTTTATGAGCCGGAGGAGAAGCGGGAGCAGGTGCGTTGTGTCGCGCACCCTCTGGAAAAGCACACGGTGCTCCGGAGTGAGATCACGGATTATGTGGCGGACATGAACATCCTCCTCACTATGTTCAAGTGTGAGGACGATTGGGCAGATGAGAAAAAGGTTACCCGCCTTGTTTACGGGAAGCTGCTGCGGAAGCGGAGCTGCGGGAAGAAGAAGCTTTTTTGCGAGAAAGCCCGGAACATACAGACACTGCTTCGCTGCATCAGCGAGAAGGAGCAGGAGAACTGCCAGGATATCGACGAGATGTCCGGTCTCTTCGGACAGGTGATGGCGGAGATCATGGCCTGGAAGAAGGACGAGTGGGAGCAGGAGCTCCGGGAAGTGGGCTTTTATCTTGGGAAGTTCGTCTATCTGCTGGATGCTTATGAAGACCTGGAAGAAGATCGTAAGAAGGGGCTTTATAACCCCTTTATGAAACGTGTGTCAGATCCTTCCTTTGAGGAGGACATTCACCGGATCCTGACGGTGACCATGGAGCGGTGCTGCAAGGAATTCGAGCAGCTGCCCATCCTGGAGAATCTTGATATCCTGCGAAACATCCTTTATTCCGGCGTGTGGAGCCGCTATGAGATGACCCACGCAAAGCGGACCGTAAAGGGTGAGAAGGAGAAATAGAAATGTACATGGATCCTTACGCGGTGCTGGGCGTCAGCCGCTCCGCTACGGAAGAAGAGATCAAAAAAGCATACAGGACCCTCAGCCGGAAATATCATCCGGATGCCAACGTGAACAATCCCAACAAGGCTCAGGCCGAGGAGAAGTTCAAGCAGATCCAGCAGGCCTATCAGCAGGTCATGAAGGAGAGGACGGAAGGCTACAGCGAGTATGGTTCCGGCACCTACGGACAGAGCGCAGGCTACGGCCCCGGAAGCTCTTACGGAACCTACGGCGGCTATCGTCAGGGAAATACCTATTATGGCGGTTTCGGTGGCTGGCAGCAGAATAACAATACAGGTTATGAGGGCGATCAGCGGCTCCGGGCCGCAGGCAATTACATCCGTTCCGGCTATTACCGGGAGGCTCGCACCACCCTGGACGGAATGGAAGATTCCCTTCGGGACGCAAGGTGGTATTATTATAGTGCTGTGGCACATCACGGAATGGGGAACACGGTGTCCGCTCTGGATCACGCGAGACGGGCGGCGGCCCTGGATCCTTCCAATATGGAGTACGCAATGCTGGTGAACCGTCTGGAGAACGGCGGTTCCTGGTATTCCGCAAGGCAGACCACCTACGGATACCCCCAGACCGGCGGAGGCAATATGTGCCTGAAGCTTTGTATCGCAAATTTGATCTGCAACATCTGTTGCGGGGGAGGAGGATTCTACTATGGAGGATGTTAACGGAAGCGGATCGGTGACCGAAAAGGAGTGGAAATCCCTGAAACGGTCTCTGCTGGTGACGAAGATCCTGTGCTGCGTACTGGCCCTTTTGATGGTGGCGGTGCTGGCGGGAGGCGCCTACGTGGTAAAGCTTCTGTATCCGGAAGTACAGGCGGTGAACACCCATCTGGATCAGCTGGGCAGTCTGCAGAAGCAGATCGAAGGAGTAGACTTTGAGCAGGTGGCAAAGGATGTGAACGAGATCAACGCCACCCTTTCCGATGTGGACTGGGAGATGGTGAGCGATCAGCTGAATTCCCTGGATGTGGAAAGCATCAACGGTACCCTGCAGGGACTGAATGTGGAGCAGTTGGAGGAAGCCATCGAGAATCTGAATTCCGTCATCGGCGGATTGAAGAAGCTGTCCATCTTTAAATAACGGATTGACATTGAAAGAGAGTTAGTTTATACTAACAAAAGTTGAAATTCAGTATCATTATCAAGTATCGGATGCTGCATGATCGGTGGCATCCGATGCTTTGCGGATGGGAAAGCTATGGAAACAACGAAAGTCGTCACCAATCTTCAGAAAGATATCATTGTGCAGCGTCTGCGGGACAGCGGCTGCCGCATTACAAAGCAGCGTCTCATGCTCCTGGACATTATTCTGGAGGAAGAGTGCGCAAGCTGTAAGGAGATCTTCTATAAGGCCTCCAAGATGGACAAGAGCATCGGAGCAGCAACAGTTTACCGGATGATCAATACCCTGGAGGAAGTGGGGGCCATCAGTCGGAAGAACATGTATCGCATCGCCTGCGGCACCGAAAGCTGCGATCAGACGGCCTGCACCATCCGGCTGGATGATACTTCCGTGCTGGAGCTGTCCGCAGCAAAGTGGAATCAGGTGATCCGGGAGGGACTCCGGTCTCTCGGCTATGTGGACGGTCAGCATGTGGTCTCTGTGGAGGCCCGGAGCTGCAACTGCTCTCACTAAGGTCAAATAGGCGGAAAATGGGCAAAAGGGGGTATTACACCCCCTTTTCGATTGTGTTTTCCTGTTGTATAATCAAGAGAAAGGAAAGTGAGCAAAAATGATACAGAAAATCGGTAGAAATGATCCCTGCTGGTGTGGCAGCGGGAAGAAATACAAAGCATGTCATGAGGCATTCGATGCCCGGATCCGCAAGGAGAAAATGATGGGAGCCATCGTGCCCGATCATTCCATCATCAAGACCCCTGCGCAGATCGAGAAGATCAAGGAGAGCTGTAAGGTCAACATCGCCATTCTGGACGCCATCGGCGAGCAGATCCACGAAGGCATGGCCACCTCTGAGATCGATGATCTGGTGGTCCGTATGACGAAAGAGGCCGGTGCCATCGCTGCACCCCTCAATTACGAAGGCTATCCCTACAGTGTGTGTACTTCCGTCAATGAGCAGGTGTGCCACGGTTTCCCCTCCAAGGATGTGATCCTGAAGAACGGAGACATCATCAACTGTGACTGCTCCACCATCCTGAACGGATACTTTTCCGATTCCTCCCGTATGTTCTGCATCGGGGAGGTCAGCGAGGAGAAGCGGAAGCTGGTGGAGGTCACCCGTGAGGCAGTCTATGAAGGCCTGAAGCAGGTGAAGCCCTGGGGATATCTGGGAGACATGGGCCAGGCAGTCCATGATTATTGCTACGACAGAGGTTATACTGTGGTCCGTGAGATCGGTGGTCATGGTGTGGGTCTGGAGTTCCATGAGGAGCCCTGGGTGGGTTACCATTCGAAGAAGGGCACCGAAATGCTCCTGGTTCCCGGTATGATCTTTACCATCGAGCCCATGGTCAATATGGGAAAAGCAGATATTGTCACTGACAAAAAGAACGGTTGGGAAGTGTCCACAAAGGACGGCATGCCCAGTGCACAGTGGGAGATCATGGTACTGGTCACCGAAGAGGGCAACGAGGTTCTTTGCTGGTAAGCTTTCCGGATCGGGGGGGGTGTATGGGATTATATTCTGCAGGGGAGTTAATGGAATCGTACAGTCCGGTGGGAGACATCATCACGATGGGTCTCACGATTCTCTTCGCCATTTTGTTGAATTCCGCATACACCGTAAAATACAAGAACCTGACCATCTTCCGCATCGGTGAGGTGAGTCTGGCTCTGGCCGCTGTCTGCGATGTGCAGTATCACATACTCTTTCGGCGGTATCTGACACCGGATATGGTCCCGTTGATCTATCTGTTCCGGAATCTGGCCTATATCCTGATGTCTCTGGTGAATGTCCTGTTCATTATCTATCTGGTGAACCTGTTCGGCATCGCAAAAAAGAATCGCAGGATCTATCTGACATTGATCGGGGCGTCCTTTATCCTCTACGTGATCTTCCAGTGTCTGGAGAGTGTGCTCCGGTTCGGATTCTATATTGATGAGAATCTGGAATTGCACCAGAATCTGGATCCCTTCGCCATCATCTATCTGTTCCTGCTGGCGAATCTCATCGGGTTGTTCATCCGGTACCGGAAAAAGCTGGTCCATCGCATGACGGTGACACTGATCCGGACCACGATCCTGGCCCTTGTGGTGGCTGTGGTGCAGATAGTTTTCCGTCAGACATCCTTCACCACCTTCAGTTACGCGATCCCCTTGATCTCCGTGCTGTTCCTGTTCCATTACAACGCTTATGATATCGTGACGGGAATGCTGGATGCCAAATCCTTCCCGGATTATGTGGCGGATCAGAAGAAAAAGGGAAAGAAGTTCGGCATGGTGTGGCTGAGACTTCTGGATGTGAGTGTGGAGCAGCTTCTGTCCCTGACGGACGAGTTTTATCACTTTACCGGCCGCTTCTTCCACAATCCCACCCTGTTCCGTATGCGGGATGACAAGATGGTCATGGTGTACGAGTATCATTCCGAGGCGGACCGGGATGCCCGGATGGTAAAGATGCTGGAGAGTTATGGACAGCTCTATGACAAGTTCCGGATCGATTTCAAGATCATCCTGATGGATGACACCCCTCTTCTGGCCACGGGAGAGGATTTCATGGGACTGTCTGTTTATATGGAAAAGCGCATGGGTGACAACGAAGTGCGCACCTCCAATGACAGAGACATCGCCGGGTATCGGGAATCCCGTGTGATCCTGGATAATCTGCGTGACATTCATCTGAAGGGCAACCTGGATGATGAGCGGGTGCTGGTGTATTGCCAGCCGGTGCTGAACACGGAGAACGAGACCTTCTGCAATGCGGAAGCATTGATGCGTCTGAAGATCCCCGGATATGGTATCGTCCAGCCGGATGATTTCATTCCCCTTGCGGAGAAGAACGGATATATCCACGATCTGACCAAGATCATTCTGTATAAGGTGTGCGTCACCATGAAGAGCCTGCTGAACAGAGGGTATCTGCTGGATTGCGTCAGTATCAATGTCTCCATTACGGAGTTTCGCATGCCCCGCTTTGCGGAGGATATCAAGGACATCATCCGGGACACCGGTCTGGGCTTTGATTACATCGCGCTGGAGCTGACGGAGACCAAGAACGAGACGGATTTTGTCTTTGTCCGCAGTGTCATGCAGGAGCTGAAAGAGGTGGGCATCCACTTCTATCTGGATGATTTCGGAACCGGTTATTCCAATTACGACCGGATCCTGGGATTGCCCATCGATATCATCAAGTTCGACCGCAGCATGACCCGCATGGCCAGCGCGGATCGCCGTACCCGGTATCTGGTGGGAAGCTTTTCCCATATTTTCCGGGATTGCGGATACCATGTTCTCTTCGAAGGTGTGGAGGATGTGGAGGATGAGGAAATCTGTGGGGAGATGGAAGCACTGTATCTGCAGGGCTTCAAGTATTCCAAACCGGTTCCCATCGATGAACTTCCCGACTTCCTGGAGCGGGATGGTTATTAATAACAAGACCTGACAAGGAGCATCCTTGCGGAAATGTCCGGTACCGGACGCAAGGATGCTTCTTTTCTGAGTAAATCAAAACGTAACAGTAAGTGATGGAAAGTGACATGGCGGAAGAAAAGCGAAAAAAAGGGATAGAGATCTTCCTGTACACGGTGGTGATCGCCGTGTTTGCCCACGGATATCGGTTCATGAACAATCTGTACACCAGTGATGCGCTGGTGGAGGTTTTTCAGGACGATATCTACTGGCAGAGATCCCTGGGACGATTCCTGCAGCCCCTCATTATGGTGATGCGGGGTGTGATCTGTTCTCCCTGGCTCATCGGATGTATCGCGGTGGTCCTGCTTTCTCTGGCGGTCTATTGGATCGCGGAATTGCTGGAGATTGAAAACCGGATTTTATTGTTTGTGCTGTGCGGAGTGCTTACCTGCAATGCGACAGTGTCTTCTGCCTGCGCGGCCTTCCTGCCCTGGGTGGATGTGTATGCGCTGGCATTGCTTCTGGCGATCCTGGGGGTCCGGATGTATTGGAAGGATCGCCTGACTTCCTATGTGTTCGGAAGCATCCTGCTGGTCTGTTCTCTTGGCCTGTATCAGGCATACATTGATGTGGCCCTTGCAATGATCGTCATCCTGTTACTCGGGAAGCTGATGAAAGGAGAGGACGGGAAAGCGGTTTTGCTCCAAAGCGGCAAGATTGCCGGCAGCCTCCTTGGAACGGCGGTGGTTTACTGGGGCGCCTTCAAGCTGGTGCTGAAGATTCATCATGTTGCGGAAGCCACCGGTTATAACGGCCTGTCCGGAGTGGGGCAGTACGGGGACGTCTCTTTCTTTGGTCTGATCGCAGACACTTACGTCAGATTTTTCAAGGCCCTCCTGAATCCGGAGACATTTGTTTCCACGGTGCTTCTGGAGATTCATATCAGTGATGCCTGGGCAGTTCTCCTGAAGGCTTGCTTCATCGTCTGCGCTCTGTTGACTGTCGGGGGCATTGTGGTCCTCAATATCCGGAACAAAACAACCCTGATGAGCAGAATCCTGCAGTCGGTTATGATCCTGCTGTTCCCGCTGCTGAGCAATGCGGTGAACCTCATTTCCAAAGGAATGGAACATGACCTCATGGTATACGGCGTGTTCTTCTTCTATGTGCTCATGATCTTTGTGGCAGATACCTTTGGCTGGACGGCGAAGCCCTTTGACAAGCGTCTTGCTCTTGCAGTGCTTCCCCTTTTGATCCTCATCTGGAACAATTCCGTGTACAGCAATCAGGTATACTTCAAGGTGGATATGCAGGACCGGGCAGCGATGTCCTATGCAACCCGTGTGGTCAGTGCCATTGAGCAGACGGAAGGGTATGAAGCCGGTGTGACGCCCGTAGTCATCATCGGCCGACCGGAGGCGAGTGAAGCCATCACATCGATCTATTATCTCCGGGAACTGGAAGGATACGGGACAGAAACAAAGACTCCCTTCTCCTACGAGTCATCCTTCGCGTCCTACCTGAAATACCATCTTGCGGTGAATATGAACATCATCGAGCAGGAGATCCCCGGATCGGTGGCTGATGAGATGGATTCCTATCCGGGAAGCGGAGCCATCCGATTCTACGGAGACACATTGATCGTAAAGCTCTCGGACTGAAAGGTCGGGGCACTTAAAAATATTGCAGTTAGAGGTTTTTATGGATAAGGGTATTTACGGCAGCGCCGAATCAAATCAGAGCAGGTTCAACCGCTGGCTGGGGTTCGTGTTCCTGGCGCTGTCGATCTTGCAGGTTCTTGCATTTTTGATCGGTCACTTTTTCTTTCGAAATGATCCCATCAATGAGGGTTGGGTAAAAGAGTACACCGGAGTCTGGAAATTTGAGACGAGTGATGGAGAGAAGGGAAGCTTCATCGCTCCGTTTGTGATGCCCATCGCGGATGACGCCGCCGTCACCATCACCACCACCCTGCCGGAGGATCTGACGGATCGCACGTATTTCGCCATCTTTACGGGCATTTCCATGAAGGTCTATGTGGGGGATGACCTGCGGTATTCCTACGATGCCAAGAGTGGAAGATTCCCCGGAGGCTCTGTAAAGGCGGTCTACTTCTTTGTACCGGTAAACAGTGCAGACTGTGGCAAGACCATGACCATTGTCCGGGAAGATACCTATGCTTCCAATTCCAACGTAAACGAGGTGCTCTACGGTGATTACGCCGGTCTGATCCAGTACATGTTCCATCAGGACGGTGTGAAATATTTTGCAAACCTGTTCCTGGTATTCCTGTCTATGGCGGGAATGGTCATCGGAATGCTGATGCGGATCCTGCAGAAGCGTCCCAATCCCATGGTGCTTTTGTACTCCGGCATCTTCGCCGTGTCGGCATGGATCCTGCTGGATTCCTACCTGTTCCAGTTTATTTTCCGCAATTACGAGATCGACGGTCTCTTTGCCTACATGACCATCATGCTGGTGCCCATCCCCTTCATCCGGTATCTGGATACCGAGCAGGAGGGGCGCTATCAGAAGCTTTACATCGGTATGGAAGTGGTGCTGGGCGTGCAGTACATCGTTTTGACGGTTCTTCATTTCACCGGGGTATGTTTCTTCTTTGATTCCCAGCTGTTCATGAACATCCTTATGGGTGTGTGCATTGGAGTCCTTGCGGCGATTTATCTGCTGGAGTGGGTTCAGGGCTACGCAAAGCGTTATTATCTGCTGGGTATCGGCCTTCTGATCCTGATGATCTCCGGTATTGTGGAGCTGATGCTGATCTTCTTTGTGGTGCGGTACAGCTACGGCCTCAGCGTGGTCTTCGGTATGTACGGCCTGCTGATCATGGCCACGGTCCACACCATTCTGCGTCTCATGAAGCGGGAGAAGGAGACCAATCTGGCCATCACCGCCAACGAGATGAAGAATACCTTCCTGGCGAATATGTCTCATGAGATCCGCACTCCCATCGGTGTGATCCGGGGACTGGATGAGATGATCCTGCGGGAGAGCAGCGAGAAGAATGTGCTGGAATCCGCCGGTAAGATTCAGGATGCAACCGATAATCTGCTGGTGATCGTCAATGATATCCTTGATTTCTCCCGGATCGAATCCGGCCGGATGGAGATCGTGAAGGGCGCATATGCCCTGAAGAATATGATCACCGATCTGGTGAGCGTGGCACAGGATAAAGCAAGCGCAAAGGGCCTGGAGTTCAAGTATGAGATCAGCCGGGATCTGCCGGAGGAACTTATCGGAGACGAGACCCGTATCCGTCAGATCCTCATGAACCTGCTGAGCAATGCCGTCAAATACACTTCCTCCGGAACCGTGACCCTGCGCATCGAGGGTAGCCATCCCATGGGAGGCACGCCGGATGATTATCTGCTCCGGATGGAGGTTTCCGACACGGGTATCGGAATCCGCGAGAAGGATATGGACCGTCTATTCCGCAGCTTTGAGCGTCTGGACCGGGAAGCAAACCGGGGCATCGAAGGCACGGGACTGGGTCTGGCCATCACGTCCCGTCTGGTGGACCAGATGAACGGCGTCATCTCTGTGGACAGTAAGTATCGCGAAGGTTCCACCTTTACCGTGGTGCTGCCTCAGACCATCCGCAGGGGCAATCCCATCGGCTCCTTCCGTTACACGGAGCGGGGTGAGAGCAAGGCCCTCTTTACCGCGCCCGCTGCGAAAGTGCTGGTGGTGGATGACAACGATATGAACCTCTATGTGGTGAAGCGTCTGCTGGAGGAGACGAAGGTACAGGTGAACCTGTGTCCCGGAGCGAAGGAGATGCTGGAGGAGATCACAAAGGAAAAGTACGATGTGATCCTGCTGGATATCATGATGCCCAAGATGGACGGTGTCACCGCTCTGGGCGAGATGAAACGCAAAGAGGGAAGTCTGAACGACAATACCCCTGTGGTGGCTCTTACCGCCAATGCCCTTGCGGGAGCACGGGAAGGATATCTGCGTCAGGGCTTCGACGAGTACATGTCCAAACCCATCGACGGGGACCTGCTGGAAGAGATCCTGCTGCGGTTCATTCCCCGGGAAAAGCTGGAGAACTGATAATAATACAGACAAGAAATCCCCCGAGGCGAAGCATTTCGCCCTCGGGGGTCTTTTCGTTTGGGGTTCTGTGATTATTTGTTCTGCTCGGACTTCTTTTCCGGCACGATGGGATTCTGGCGGATGCGGACTCTGGGCAGCGCCGGGATCTCAGTGTAGGAATTGGTCATCCAGTCATCGCCGTCCTCGGGATGGTTCTCACCGTCTGCGGGAGGAGCGAAGATCTTCAGGCGAATGGTGGCTGCTCCCTCAAGAGGCTTCTTGTAGAAGGCGGGCATCAGATCCACAAAGCTTACGCCGGGAGCCTTGTAGAACCAGGTACCGTTGAACTCCATCATCAGGTTCAGGTTCTCCAGTCCGTCCTCGAAGTACAGCTCTGCGAAGGCAGGATTGCCGGTAAACTTCAGAGGCATGGAGATGCCTTCCGCATCTTCGGATCCGCCCCAGCGCAAGGTAACGGGCAGGGTCACGTTCTTGCCGTTCTTGATGGTGGGCTGGAAGTAAGGATCGGAGATGATGTCACGGAAGGTGTTCATCAGGGGCTGCTCGATACCGACTTCCTGATTGTTGGGATCCTCAATCTCCAGACCAAGGCGGCCCTTGTCGCGGAACTGATACAGGGTGAAGGCGCTGAGCCACTTTTCCTTATCATTCTTGATAAGGTCGGTGAACTGCTTCAGCATCCGGCACTGATCGTAAGGACCGGTGACATCGGCGTCAGCGTTCAGCTCGGACAGTACCATGGGCTTTTTCTTGCCGCTGATCTCGTTGTAGCGCTTGCAGCTTCTTTTTGCCAGCTCGTAAATATCTTCCACGCTGTAGCGGGCGAAGGACTTTCCGCCGCGCTCTGCCACATCCCCGGGCCAGCCCCAGTGAAGGGCAAGATAGCGATCCACGGACATGATGTCGCCTGCTTTGATGGCGGGGATGAACTGGTCTTCCTTTTCCATCTTCTTAGCCTTCAGGCTCTTGAAACCGTCGAGGCAGAGGATCACATTTACATTGGGAGCTTCCCGATGGATGATCTCGCATACATGGGCGAAGAAGTTAGCCACTTCTTCGTAGGATGCTCTCTTATTGAAGGAGAACCATTCGCCGGTTGCCTCATGGTTCACACGGAGCTGTACGCGGCCGTAGGTCCGCAGGTCCTTTGCAATGGCGATGATGTGCTCATCGGACACATGAGGATCGATGGTGAGGGTCAGCAGCACGTCCATACCGTGACGGCGCACATCCTTCATGAAGCAGAAAGGCTCGCCCTCCCGGTCGCCGATGAGGCCGCCCCGGTAAGGGAAATAATCATCATAAGGATATCCCCAGGCTTCTCCGTGGGTGTCCAGATCCTTGAAGGCCACACTGGCCCGCTCCGGGAATCCCTTGTCCAGAGGATAGTAGCAATACATCAGATTGATGGCACGCATGGGGCGTCCCAGTTTCTGCAGGATGTAATCCTGGTTCACGTACTCGCCGCGCTCGCTGCCGTCGCCAAGATCAACAGCGCAGGCCGCAGGACCCATGTGCAGGGTTTTTACGGTGATCTCTTTTTGCTCTTTCATCATTTCATTCTCCCAACCAGTCATTCAGTTTGTAACGGTTTTACACCAATCCCCATTATAGAGGGAAGAAGCGTTTCCTTGCAATGGGAAGATGAAAAGAAAAAATGCATATATATAAATTCCTGTTTTACAAAACATAATCCTGTGCTACAATGAGAGACAGCACGCGCCCCGAAGGGGCGAAGGGGCATAGACCCGTGCCGGGCGTAAAAGCCATCGGCGCGTAAATAAAGGAGGAACTCATGTATTCTTTGGACGAAGTAAGACAGACAGACCCTGAAGTAGCTCAGGCCATCGTGGATGAGCAGGAGCGCCAGAACAGCCATCTGGAGCTGATCGCATCCGAAAACTGGGTGAGTAAGGCAGTGATGGCAGCTATGGGCAGCCCCTTAACGAATAAATATGCAGAAGGATATCCCGGAAAGCGTTACTACGGCGGATGCCAGTGTGTGGATGTGGTGGAAGAGCTTGCCATCGCCCGCGCAAAGGAGCTTTACGGCTGTGAGTATGCAAATGTGCAGCCTCACTCCGGTGCACAGGCAAACCTGGCAGTGCAGTTCGCAGTTCTGAAGCCCGGCGACACTGTCATGGGCATGAACCTGGATCACGGCGGACACCTGACCCACGGCAGCGCGGCAAACATTTCCGGTACTTATTTCAACATTGTTCCCTACGGCGTTAACGACGAGGGATTCATTGATTATGACAAGCTGGAGGAGCTGGCAAAGGAGTGCAAGCCCCGCATGATCATCGCAGGTGCATCTGCTTATGCGCGCACCATCGATTTCAAGCGCTTCCGTGAGATCGCGGACGAAGTGGGTGCTATCCTTATGGTGGATATGGCTCATATCGCCGGACTGGTTGCAGCGGGTCTTCATCCCAGCCCCATCCCTTACGCACATGTCACCACCACCACCACTCACAAGACCCTTCGGGGACCCAGAGGCGGCATGATCCTGTCCAGTCAGGCATTTGCAGATGAGTACAAGCTGAACAAGGCTGTATTCCCCGGCATCCAGGGCGGCCCTCTGATGCATGTCATCGCTGCTAAGGCTGTCTGCTTCAAGGAGGCACTGGATCCTTCCTTCAAGGTCTATCAGCAGGGTATTGTGGATAATGCACAGGCTCTTTGCAAGGGTCTGATGAACCGCGGCATCAAGATCGTGTCCGGCGGTACAGACAATCACCTGATGCTGGTGGATCTGACTCCCTTCGATCTCACCGGTAAGGAGATCGAGAAGCTGCTGGATGAGGCACACATCACCGCCAACAAGAACACCATCCCCAATGATCCCAAGTCTCCCTTCGTCACCAGCGGTATCCGTCTCGGCACTCCCGCTGTGACCTCCAGAGGACTGAATACCGCAGACATGGATCAGGTGGCCGAAGCCATCGCCACTGTCATCAAGGAAGGTGCGTCCGGCGTGGACAAGGCAAGAGCCATCGTAAAGGCCCTGACGGACAAATATCCCCTGAATCAGTAAGTTGTTTGTGCAACTTTATGCAAATTATGAAAAAATTCCCCTAAAATAGGGGAATTTTTTTATTGTTCCCATTGCGATACTGTGATAGAATATCGTTCAACGGCGTACAACTGTACGCCACAGAAAAACAATATGAGCGATAATAATTATTTTGTGGTGAAACAAAAAGCAGTGCCGGAAGTGCTGCTCAAAGTGGTGGAGGCAAAGAGGCTTCTTGAAACCGAAAAGGTTTCATCGGTACAGGAAGCGGCGAATGCGGTAGGCATCAGCCGTTCTTCTTTTTATAAGTACCAGAACGACATCTTTCCTTTCCACGAGAACACACTGGGTACCACCATCAATCTCGCCTTTGAGATGGATGATGAGCCCGGGTATCTGTCGGATGTGCTGAAGACGGTGGCGGAGTACCGTGCCAACATTCTGACCATCCATCAGTCCGTTCCCGTGGGCGGTGTGGCCTCTCTGAATCTCAGCATTCAGATCCTGGAGAACACCGGGGACATTTCCGCCATGATCGACACACTCGAAAAACAGCGGGGCGTTCACCACGTTAAGATCATCGCCCAGACAAGAAGGAGAATGACATGATCAATGTAGCAGTCCTTGGATACGGCACCGTCGGCAGCGGAGTCGTGGAAGTCATCGAGAAGAACAAACAGAAGATCCTGGAACGCACCGGTGTGGAGTTGGGGGTCAAATATGTCCTCGACCTGCGGGATTTTCCGGGAGATCCTTATGAAGATAAGATCGTACACGATGTGAATGTGATCATGGATGATCCGGAAGTCGCAGTGGTCTGCGAAGTCATGGGCGGCGTCGGAGCAGCATATCAGTTTTCCAAAATGGCACTGGAGCGGGGCAAGGCTGTCTGCACCTCCAATAAGGAACTGGTGGCAAAGCACGGCACGGAGCTTCTGGCTCTGGCGAGAGCGAACCGCAGTAATTACTTCTTCGAAGCCAGTGTGGGCGGCGGTATCCCCATCATCCGTCCCATGGTACGTTCCCTGACGGCAGAGAAGATCGAGAGCGTGGTGGGTATCCTCAACGGCACCACCAATTACATTCTGACAAAGATGGATAAGGAAGGCGCGGACTTTGATGCCGTGCTGAAGGAAGCACAGGAACTGGGTTATGCGGAGCGCAATCCCGAAGCGGATGTGGAAGGACATGACACCTGCCGTAAGATTGCCATCCTGTCCATGCTCATCAACGGGAAGCAGTTGGATTCCGATTCCATTCCCACTGAGGGCATCACGAAGATCAGTCCCGCGGATTTCGCACTTGCCAAAGCGGCTGGTCGCACCATCCGTCTGCTGGGCGTATCCAAGTGCTCTCCGGAAGACGTGCTGACGGTTCGTGTGGCTCCCTTCCTGGTAAATCTGGAGAATCCTCTTGCTGCGGTATCGGATGTTTACAACGGCATCCTGGTGACCGGCAATATGGTGGGCGATACCATGTATTACGGCCGCGGCGCCGGTAAGCTTCCGACCGCAAGCGCAGTGGTATCCGATGTGGTGGAAGCCGGCAAGCATGTGGGCATTCCTCTTTCCGAGGCCTGGAGCACGGAGAAGGCGGTTCTGGCAGATTCCGGTCTGGAAGAGAGAAGATTCATGGTAAGAGGTGACAAA
>JAEEGL014230405.1_pt1 | contig 15492 bp, 13 predicted proteins | sample 9134231 | NCBI WGS metagenome assembly JAEEGL01 (sample SAMN16246548, study PRJNA631951) | gut metagenome | biome: gut microbiome; feature: rumen; material: fiber-attached | host: Bos | place: Iran: Karaj | collected 2018-10
GACGAATATGAAGGAAAGACCCTCTCCTATGTTGTGGGATGCGCTGAATATGCCGTAGAACGTGCCCCTTGTCTTGAGCGGGAACCAGCGCGACAGGCTTACGATGCTAGCCGGTGCGCCCATCGACTGCGCCCATCCGTTTATGGCCCAGAAGACGCAGAATGCGATGAAAAGGGCACTGTTGGCGATAGTTCCGTTCAGCGCGCTGACGCCGAGGACACCCATCACGAAGTTCATGCCTACGGAAAGGATTATGCCGGTGGCCATGAAGCGCTTGATATTGGCGCTGTCGGCGAGGAATCCGTTGACGAGTTTGCCGACAGCGTAGGTCCAGTAGAGGCAGGCGCCGACGATACCGAGCTGGGTGGCGTTGAGAAGACCGGCGTCAATGATGGGCTGCTTCATGACGCCCATCGACAGGCGGCAAACGTAATACAGTGCGTATCCGAGGGTTGCGGCGATGAATGTCTGCATCCTCCGGCGTTTGTACGTCTTGTCGATCATGTCCGGCGCCACCTTGTTTGTGGAGGCGGGACTGATGCGGTAGAAATCGAGTACTCCCATGTCAAATTACAGAGTGTGGCGTCCTTTCTTCTTGAGCCAGCCGATGAGCAGTTCCGGCCTGTCGGTCTGGATCATCGAGACTCCGTGGTCCAGGTACTGCTGGTACACTGAACCGGGGTCGTCGGCGACGTAGGCGGCATCGTCGTCGTTGCCATATCCGCCGCAGAGGCTTGCCCAGATGGTGTTCACCCAGATCTTGGAGCCCTGCTCGAGGATGCGGCGGCAGGCCTCGTCGAAGGCGCCGTCGTCGTTGCTTTGCCAGCAGACCTCGTATGCCAGGGGCACTACGCCCTGATCTATATAGGAATTGAACAACGCAATGCCCTTGGGCTTCTGTATGTCGACAATGGGCATATACATCATATTGTGCTCGTAGGCTGCCTCGTGGGCCGCTACGACCTCGATGGGCTTCTTGCCCTTGATGAGAATCTGGTCCGTCACTCCGAGTTCTTCCGTGACGGCGAGCACGGCGTCGTAATACTCGTAACCCTGGTCAACGTTGACGCAGATGCGGTCCTTGCAGCACTCCAGCGCCTCGCGCAGGGTGGGCATACGGAGGGTGTCGATCTCTACGTTATGTGCCCTCTTGAGGCACAACTGCTTGATTTCCGCGAGCGTGAGATCCGAAATCAAGGCGCTCTTGCCGGGGGAGTCCTTGAAGAACTTGCTGAAATTGGTGCAGCGCTTGACATCCCTGTCGTGGCTGAGTACCAGCACGGAGTCGGCTGTCATCTTGAGGTCGAGCTCCATTATGTCCGCACCCATGCGGATGATGCTTTCAATCGCAGGGATGGAGTTCTCAGGGAAATTGCGCCAGTCGCCGCGGTGTACCGTGACCACCACGTACTTTGAGTGGGGGTCGTGCATCTGAGCGGCAATGGCTTCAGCCCTGTTGGCGTACTGAGGCCCCTTGCTGCAGGCAGAAAGGGACAGGATGGCAATCAGGGTGAGGAATACGAGCTTTTTCATTGTATTATTGTACTATCCGAAACTTGTTGTGCCGATGGCAGAAGCAAAGTTAATATAAATAATTGAAGATTCTCCTTCTTCTGGAGAGGTCAATGAACGCATTTGCCACCCCGCCCGTGATTATTTGTCTCTCCGGCCTACCAGTAATCATAGAACCGGGCGATACTTTCCATTCCCCTGAACAACTGGCTGAGCAGGTAACTCTCATTGGGGGAATGGATTGTGTCGCGTTCCAGGCCGAAGCCGAGCAGCAGCGGATCGATGCCGAGGATTTTCTGTACCTCGGCGAGCACGGCGATGCTGCCGCCGCCGCGTGCCGGGACCGGCTCGATGCCGTAAACCTCGGCGATGGCACGGCTTGCCGCCTTGTAGGCGCTGCTGCCGATGGGGATGAGGAAGCCGTCGCCGCCCTCGCAGGGTGTTACCTCCACCTTGACATATTTCGGTGCGATGGACTTGAAATGCTTTGCGAACAGGCGGGTGATTTCACTGCTGAGTTGATTGGGAACGAGGCGCATCGAAATCTTGGCGTGGGCCTCGCTGGGAAGGACGGTCTTGGCGCCCTCGCCGGTGTAGCCGCCCCATATTCCGCAGACGTCGAGGCAGGGACGGATGCCGGTGCGCTCCAGCGGGGTGTAGCCCTTCTCGCCGCGGAGCTCGCGGACGCCGAGGAAGTCCTTGTATTCCTTGAGGTCGAACGGAGCGCGGGCGAGCATACGGCGGTCTGCGCGGGAAAGTTCGACCACCTTGTCGTAGAAACCGGGCACGGCCACACGGCCGTCGGCGTCGAACAGCTGCGAAATCATCTCGCACAGGACCTGGATGGGATTTGCGACCGCTCCGCCGTAGTGGCCGGAGTGGAGGTCCTTGTTGGGGCCGGTGACCTTTACTTCCAGGTAGCTCAGGCCCCTCATTCCGCAGTTGATGGACGGGACCTTCTCGCTTATCATCGTGGTGTCGCTCACCAGGCAGATGTCGGCGGCGAGCATCTTCTTGTGTGCTTTGATCCAGGCGGGGAGGGAAGGACTGCCGATTTCTTCCTCGCCCTCGAACAGGAATTTGACGTTGTGCCGGAGCCGGCCGGTGCTTACAAGGTATTCGAATGCCTTGATGTGCATGAACAGCTGGCCCTTGTCGTCGTTGGCGCCGCGGGCCCAGATGGCGTCCTGGCCGGAGGCGTCGGGGCCGATTACCGGCTCGAACGGGTCTGTGCGCCATTTCTCCAGGGGCTCCGCCGGCTGGACGTCGTAATGGCCGTATACCAGTACGGTGCGAAGCGACGGGTCTATAATCTTCTGCCCGAAGACTACCGGGTTGCCGGCGGTCTCGTAGATGTCTGCGCTGTCGGCGCCGGCCTCCAGAAGGAGTTCGCACAGGCGCTGGGCGCAAAAATACATGTCTGGTTTGTGGTCAGCCTTTGCGCTGATGGACGGAATTCTCAGCAGGGAAAAAAGTTCTTCAAAAAACCTGTTACGGTTGGTTTCGATGTAGCGTTTCATAGTTGCGAATATACTCAATTATAATTAAATTTGTGCAACATTTGTTAAAGATATGGCACTTATCAAATCCATTTCCGGTATCCGCGGCACCATCGGCGGACCCGTCGGGGACAATCTCACCCCCGTAGACATCGTAAACTTCACATACGCATACTGCAAATGCCTCCGCGACCGCAAGGAGCCTTTCGGCAAGCGCTACAAGGTCGTAGTGGGCCGCGACGCCCGCATCAGCGGTGCCATGGTTGAGCAGCTGGTGGTCGGCACCCTCATCGCCTGCGGCGTAGACGTAGTCCGCTGCGGCTTTGCCAGCACACCGACAACCGAACTTGCCGTCACCATGTCCGGCGCCGACGGCGGCATCATCCTCACGGCCAGCCACAACCCCCGCCAGTGGAACGCCCTCAAGCTCCTCAACGAGCACGGCGAGTTTCTCACCGCCGAGCAGGGCCAGGCCATCCTGGACTGCGCAGAGAAGGGAGATTTCGATTTCGCCTCCGTAGATGAACTCGGCCATGTCACGGACCACGACTTCACCGACGAGCATATCGACGCCGTCCTTGGCCTTGCAGCCGTAGATGTCCCCGCCATCAAGGCCAAAGGCTTCAAGGTGGTGCTCGACGCCGTCAATTCCGTAGGCGGCATCATCATGCCGCGCCTCCTCGAGCGCCTCGGCGTTGAGTGCATCACCCTCAACGGCGAGCCCACCGGCGATTTCGCCCACAACCCCGAGCCCCTTCCCGCCAACCTGGTCGACCTTCGCGAGACCGTAGTCCGCGAGAAGGCCGACCTCGGCATCAGCGTAGACCCCGACGTCGACCGCCTCGCCCTCATCTGCGAAACCGGCGACCCGTTCGTCGAAGAATATACCCTCGTGGCAGTAGCCGACTACCTGCTTGACGACGCCGTCAAGAGAGGGGTCAAGCCCCTTGCGACCGTATCCAACCTCAGCAGCAGCCGCGCCCTCCGCGACGTCACCGAGGCCCACGGCGGCACCTATTATGCATCTGCGGTAGGCGAGGTCAACGTCACCACCCTCATGCATAAGGTAGGCGCCCTCATCGGCGGCGAGGGCAACGGCGGAGTCATCTATCCCGCCTCCCACTGCGGCCGCGACGCCATGGTCGGCGTGGCGCTCTTCCTCAGCAAACTTGCTCACAACGGCATGACAGTCAGCGAGTACAAGGCCACCCTTCCGCAGTACGCCATCGCCAAGAACCGCATCGACCTCAGCGACAAGGCCCTCATCGACCGCATCCTGGACGCCATGAAGGAGCACTACCGCAACGAGAAGGTCAATACCATCGACGGCGTAAAGATAGACTTCGAAGAGTCCCGCCGCTGGGTGCACCTGCGCCGTTCCAACACCGAGCCCATCATCCGCATCTACTCCGAGGCTCCCACTGAGGCCGAGGCCCAGTCCCTTGCGGAAGAGGTGATTGCGCTGGCCAAGGGCATCATCGCAAATGTTTAGTTTCCGCACATCCCCGATAGGGGACCAGCTGGACAAGGCGCTTCTGGACGGCCGGGTTGCGTGCTTCTGCACCCCCGGCTGCTGGAACGCCGCATCCCAGGAGTACCTGCCCGAAATTTTCCGCCGCAGGGGCAACCTGGTACGGGTTTTCGGTCCGTCCGGGCCGGAATTCGCCCCTGGCTCCGGACGCATCGACTTCGACGCCACCGGCCTCGAGGACCTCGACGCCATCGTAGTTGAAATCCAGGATGTCGGCGTCCGTTATTTCGGATACACCAGGGACGTCATGCGCCTGCTGAGCTTCCGCGCCCGCATGGAGGAAGGTCCGGCGATATATGTCGTCGACCACATCAACCCGGCCGGCCGTATCGTGGAAGGCACCATCCCGGTTGTGGACGGAGACCCCTGGACGCCCCGGGTGGCCCATCGCCACGGTCTTACGCTTGGCGAGCTTTGCAATCTGCACTGCAGCGAGATAGGCGCAAAGTTCCCGCTTCACGTCATCTCCGCCCTCACTTCGGTTGCCGGCCGCGAGCTGCTGCCGTGGGCCATCGCTCCGGCGCCGGACGTCTGCGGGCTCTTCAGCTGCGATATGCTGGGTGGCGGCGGACTCTGGTGCAAGACCAGCGTCACGCCCGGCATCGGTACTCCGCGTCCGTACGAATACATCGGTGCGCCGTTCATCAACATCAGCGCCATCCCGCCGAGCCCTCCGGGAGTCCTCATGCGCCCGTGCTCGTTCATGCCCTCTTACGGTCTTTACGCGGGAGAGGAGTGCCACGGCTGGCAGATTATCCTGCTTCCCGGTGCGCAGTACAACTCCTTCCTGCATTCCGTCCAGCTGATGCGCTGGATCGCCGACCGCTGCTCCCAGTTCGAGATTACTTCGGGGCTCATCGACCGCATCTGCGACCCCGTCGTCAGCGAGTTCCTGCGTGGCAACATCACTTTCGACATAGTTCAGGAGCACGTCAAGGGCGAAGAGCAGAAATGGATCCGCAAGGCCAAACGCTTCCTGCTTTACGACGACGCTCCTTATAGAATAAAGTAATTCGGAAGCTGGCAAGCTGCGTGAGGTCGACAGGGTCCGGCCGACCTTGAAATTTCAAGCGAACGCGCAGAAATTTTGTAGTGGGAGGCCGGATCCTGTCGACCGGGAGCAGCGTTCAAGCAAGAAAAAGTTTGTATTTATCAGAAAAATAACTATCTTTGCGGGCTCAAAATAAACTATAGTTTAAATGAAACAAGGAATCCATCCCGAAACCTACCGACTTGTAGCTTTCAAGGATATGTCAAACGAAGATGTATTCATCACCCGCAGCTGCGCCACCTCCAAGGAGACGATTGTTGTAGACGGTGTCGAGTACCCTCTTGTGAAGCTTGAGATTTCCAACACTTCTCACCCCTTCTACACCGGCAAGATGAAGATCGTCGATACCGCCGGACGTGTTGACCAGTTCTACCAGCGCTACAAGGCCCGCAAGAAATAAGACTTGCGTCTATATAGGTTGAAAAAGACTGACCCGAAGCGGGCCGGTCTTTTTTTTGTCCTCCGAATTGACTAATTTTGGGGTGTAGCAAGTTTTATTATGCGATTACCCGATTACAGGCCCCCGGTGGCCGAGTTTCTGTCCGTGTGCATCTCAGGGATGCTCGCGTCCAGTTACAATGAAGACAACAACACTGAATACATAGACGAAGAATATGGCGGCCTCATTTAAATATATTGCGGCCGTCTCTGCGGCCCTTGCGCTGATATCAGCCTGTTCCACCGACAATCTTGACAGGGAACGCCCCGAACGGGAGCGCCCTCTCATACTTGCAATCGGCGACCCCGGCACCCGAGCCGTACTCGCCTCCGACGAAATCGGCCGCTTCGGCCAGTGGGAGAGCGGCGACCGGCTGGGGACCTTCGTGACTTACAGCGGCGGGAGCATTATGGGATATTCCATGATTACCCCCGGCACGCCTGCTACCGTCGCCCTGTATGGCGGCTATCGTGAATTCCGCGGGGGAGAGAAGGTATATGCCTACTATCCTTACAGTGCAGACACCAAGGTGATGACCGAGGTGCAGTTCAGCATCCCTGAACAGCAGACTCAGTCGGGCGACGACTTCGATTTCGACGCCATGCCGATGGTCGCAGGTCCATACACCGTGCCTGCCGGAGCGTCCGGGACCAGGTATTCCGTCAGCGGCGAAATCTATCTCGCCAACCTTGCCGCCGTTGCCGGCCTGAAGATATTCTCCAGCAGTCAGGAATTCGCAGGACAGACTGTTACGTCGGTATCATTCGAGGCTGACGGAGCCATTGCCGGCGGTTTCACCAAGAACATCAGCAGCGTCGACCTTGCCGATCCTTCGACCCTCGGCATCTCCGGTTATACCGCCACGGGCGTAACTACCATGGTCGCTTCGGCGCCGGCGCTCGGATCTTCCCTGAGCGGTGCCTATACCGTCTATATGGTTGTAGCCCCCGGCACATACGGCGGTACGATAACCGTCACCACCGACAAGGCTGAATTCCGCTTCCCGCTTGCCTCCAGGCAGACTTTCACCCGTTCGAAACTCCGTACCCTCGGCGTCGATCTCGCCACTTGCAAGGACGTCACTCTCCTCAGCACAGAGGGCGCCATAACCGTCAGCAAGACAATCAGCCAGATACTTGCCGCCATGGGGCGTTCGGATGCCACCGGCGGTGAAACGGTCAATCCCCTCAAGGTCGATGACGTCATATCGATGAGCACCACCGGCACCGGCAACAATGCCAAAGTATACGGCACGTCTCCCAACCAGAACTGGCGCATCTATACGGCCGGAGGTGGCAATGTAATCATCTCCGCTGCCGCAGGATACGAGCTTCGCAGCGTCTCGTTTACGCATAAGAAGACCGCGACCTCTGCCGCAGAATACTCCTTCGGCGGCCCGGCGTCCGGAGTTTCCCAGAGCGTTTCGGGACGCAGCGTCACGTTCAATATGAGTTCCGGCAATATGGCGATCTACGACGTCAGCGTAACGTACGTCCCCAGCGAGATTCCGCCCAAGGTCGTCACCGGCGTCGCCACTTCGGTCAACCAGGCCGGCGCCGTCCTCAACGCAACTTATTCCAACGTAGATATCGGGCGGTTGCCGCAGGAGAAGGGCTTCCTGTGGGGAACGTCCGCATCGGCATTGACGAATGAGGTTTACGACGACGATACGCTTGTGAGCACGTCCGACGGCAGTTTCAGCGCGTCCCTGAGCAGCCTGACCGCATCTACGACCTACTACTACCAGGCGTTCATGACGGTCTGGACCGGCAGCTCATATGAGACGGTCTACGGCTCGGTGATGAGTTTTACGACTGCCGAACCCATAACGTCCGGCGACAGGGCATACCTCGACTGCTACGAGATGCCGTACCTCGTCCCGGTGGCGTCCTCTGTCGGAAAGGAGACCTTCGGAAGCACCAGCTGGTATGAATTCGACCTTTCCGACACCCGCAAGGTCATTACGCATACCTTTGCCAGCGGCGGCAGGGTCATCAGGAATTACACCTCCTTCGTGGACCGCACCAGGCGCTGTCCGCTCTGGGTTGCGTACGCTATGCACGACGGGGTGTATCCCAATAATGGAATCGACCGTGGCAGTTTCAACGACAGCAAGAGCTACGACCCCGGCATCCCCGCATCCTGGCAGTCCAACGGTTCTACATTTGACTATAACAACGGGGAAGGTTACGCCCGGGGGCACCTCTGCGCATCAGCCGACCGCCGTAACACCGGCGACGCCAACGACCAGACCTTCTACTATACCAACCAGGTGCCTCAGCGCCAGAACAAGTTCAACGACGGTGTCTGGTCTTCGCTGGAGGGGGCTGTACGCAATGCGGCTCCTACCGGGCGCGACACCCTGTATGTAGTCTCCGGCGCATTGTTTGAAGACGGCAACGAAGCGGCCAGCAACGACGGCGGCCTCGTCGCCCGTCCGAGCCATTTGTACAAACTCCTGTTGATGTGTTCGTTCAACAGTTCCGGTGAGATGACTTCCGCCACCGGCGCCGCATATCTATATGAGAACAGGCAGCACACCGGCAATTACTACAATCAGGGCTACCTGACCACCATCGACGCCATCGAGGAGCGCGCCGGCTTCGACTTTTTCGCAAATGTGCCTTCTGGCCTGCAGGAGGCCGCCGAGGCGGCATTCACCTGGATACTTATACCGTGATGCTGAAGAAGGTTGAAGTAGTTGCGGCGGTCATTTCCTCCGGCGGCCGTATTTTCGCCACCCAAAGGGGTTATGGCGAATGGAAGGACTGGTGGGAGTTCCCGGGCGGCAAGGTCGAAGCGGGGGAGACGCCGCAGCAGGCGCTTGTGCGTGAGATCCGGGAGGAACTTTCGGCGGAGATTACGATTGGTTCGTTCCTTCATACGGTGGAATGGGACTATCCGTCGTTCCACCTCACCATGCATTGCTATATGTGCTCGCTGGCCTGTGGTGGACTTGTGCTGATGGAGCACGAGGCTGCCCGATGGCTGGGATATAACGAGCTGTGGGACGTCCGCTGGCTGCCGGCCGACGAGGGCCTGCTGCCGCCTATTGCTGCAAGGCTACTTGATGTCGATGCCTCGCTGGCGGAGTTCATCGAGTCCTCGATTGTCCCGCGTTATGCCGGATTCGACAAGGCTCACCGCGAAGACCACGCCCGCAGCGTAATCCTGCGTGCGCTCGACCTGGCGCGGTTCTATCCGGTGTCGCGGTCAATTGTATATGCCGCCGCTGCATGCCACGACCTGGGCCTTGTAGCCGGCAGGGAAGTCCACCACCTGGAAAGCGGCCGCATAATCCGGGCGATGCCGGAACTGCGCCGCTGGTTTACGTCTGATGAAATTGAACTTATCGCCCAGGCCGCCGAGGACCACCGTGCATCCGCCAAAGGAGAGCCCCGGAGCATATACGGCCGCATCGTGGCCGAGGCCGACAGGCTCATTGAACCCATACAGATAATCCGCCGCACCGTCCAGTACGGCCTTTCGCATTATCCCGACCTGTCACGTGAAGAGCACTGGCAGCGCACGCTGGATCATCTGCAGGAAAAATACGCCGAAGGAGGCTATCTGAAGCTGTGGATTCCCGAGTCGCCGAATGCCGCGCAGCTGGCGGCCCTGCGTATCATCATCGCCGACCGCGTTGAGTTGCGACGGGTGTTCGACACTGTCTGGGAAGAGGAAAAAAAGGACTGACAATTCATTGAATACCAGCTGTTGTAACAAAAATGTTCAGGATGTTAACAAAAGTGTTACAATAGGTAACATGGCCTATTTTGGTGCCAACCGGTACAGCACTGCAGCTATTATCGTGTACACAATGTTGGGCATCCACATGGCCAGGCCGGCGGGCAGGGTGCCTGTGTAGACGAACATCTCGCTGAAGCGGAGGAAGAGGATATACAGGAACGCAAGGCCTATTCCGAGGGCAAGGTTGAAGCCGATTCCGCCGCGTTTCTTGCGTGATGTGAGCGAAACCGCCATTATGGTGAGGATGAACGCCGAGAAGGGGAGGGTGTAGCGCTTGTTCCGCTCTATCAGGGCGTACATCACGTTGGCGTCGCCGCGCATTTCCTGGGTTTCTATAAGGGCGTTGAGTTCGTCCCTTGTGAGCGTTTCCACAGTCTTCTGGTTGCGGTAGAAGTCGTTGAGTTTAAGGGCGATAACCGTGTCCTTCTTCTCTCCTACTTCAACATAGTCCTCCAGACCCTTGGTGTAATTGCGGATGAAGTATCTGCGAAGATGCCAGCCGTCCATCGTGCTGTCCCAGGTAGCCGATTCCGCCGTGAGCTTGGACACCAGCTTGTTGTCTTCTATGGTCTCCAGGGTGAACTTGTAGGCGGTGTTGTTGTATGCGCTGAAAGTCTGTACGTAAACGAACTGGCCGGGTGCAATCTGGTAGTGTACGTTGTTGCGGCTGTATTTGGTGTAGGACTGGTCGACGTATTTGGTCTCGAAGTCCACGCGCTCGAAGTTCGACCTGGGGATGATGAACAGGTTCAGGATGAGGGAGAGCATGGCGATGATGGCCGCGGAGAACATATACGGAACCATCATCCTGTGGTAACTTACGCCGCCGGAAAGGATTGCGATGATTTCCGAGTTCGCGGCCATCCTCGACGTGAAGAAGATCACCGTGATGAACACGAACAGCGGCGAGAACATGTTTATGAAATACGGAATGAAGTTGACGTAGTAATCGAATACTATGCTCTTCAGGGGCACTTCGTGCTGGACGAAGTTCTCGATCTTTTCCGAAATGTCGAATATGATGACCAGGAGTATGACCACGAGGAGCGCAATGAGGAAGGTCGTAAGGAACTTCGTCACTATGTAGCGGTCGAGTATTTTGGGCTTCAGGGTCATAACTTGTTGCTAAGGCGCTTTACGGTGGCGTCTTTCCAGGCGGCGAAGTCTCCCGCTTCGATATGCGTGCGCGCAGCGCGTACGAGATCAAGGTAGAAGGCCAGGTTGTGCTCGCTCGCCAGCATGGCGGCGAACATTTCGCCTGCGATGAAAAGATGGTGCAGGTAGGCTCTGGTGTACGTGTGGTCCACAAATGACGTGCCGTTGGGGTCGATGGGGGAGAAATCCTCAGCCCATTTGGCGTTGCGCATGTTCATGGTGCCCTCCCAGGTGAAGAGCATGCCGTTGCGGGCGTTGCGGGTGGGCATTACACAGTCGAACATATCCACTCCGCGGGCTATTCCCTCCAGGATGTTGGCGGGTGTGCCGACTCCCATCAGGTAGCGGGCCTTGTCCTGGGGGATGACGGGGTCGAGTACCTCGAGCATTTCGTACATCACCTCGGTGGGCTCGCCGACGGCAAGGCCTCCGATGGCAATGCCTGCCTCGGAGAACTCCAGCGCGTGCTCGGCGGCTTCTACCCGGAGGTCGGGATATGTGCATCCCTGGATGATGGGGAAGAACGTCTGCTCGTATCCGTAGAGAGGGTCAGTCTCCTTGAACCTCCTGGAGTAACGCTCCAGCCAGCCCTGCGTAAGTTTAAGTGACTTAGCGGCATAGGCGCGGTCTGCATCGCCTGGGCAGCATTCATCGAGGGCCATCATTATGTCCGCTCCGATGATTCTCTGGGTATCGACGTTGTTCTCCGGGGTGAACATGTGGCGGGATCCGTCGATGTGCGAGGAGAACTTGCAGCCTTCCGGAGTGATCTTGCGGATCTTGCTCAAGCTGAATACCTGGAAGCCGCCGCTGTCGGTGAGGATGGGGCGGTCCCAGTGCTCGAACCTGTGGAGGCCGCCTGCCTGGCGCAGGATGTCAAGCCCGGGGCGGAGGTAGAGGTGGTAGGTGTTGCCGAGGATGATTTCGGCGCCGATGTCGTCCACCAGGTCGCGATGGTACACTCCCTTGACGGAGCCCACGGTACCCACGGGCATGAAAATGGGCGTGCGTATCTCGCCGTGTGCGGTGGAGAGTACGCCTGTCCTTGCGCGGGAACCCGGGTCCGAAGATGACTTGGTGTATTTAACCATTGCGGCGCAAATTTACTGAAAAATTTCGTATATTTGGCAGGATTAAGGGTACGTATATAACCAATAATACAATACTAATGAAAATCAAACCCATCACCCTCAAGCTCATCCTGATGAACTTCCTGGAGTTCGCAGTCTGGGGAGCTTACCTCACGTCCCTTGGCCGTTACCTCGGAAACATCGGCCTCGGTTCCCAAATCAAGTGGTTCTTTGCGATGCAGGGCATCGTATCCATCTTCATGCCCACCCTGATGGGCATACTCGCCGACCGCAAGATTCAGGCGCAGAAGGTCCTGAGCCTCTGCCACGGTGTAGCCGGTATCGCCATGATAGCTGCCGGCTTCTATTGCATGCGTGCCACCGGCGGTGTGGAGTTCGCACCGCTGTTCACCCTGTACAGCATCAGCGTCGCATTCTTCATGCCCACGATCGCACTGGTCAATTCTGTGGCATACAATGCCTTGGGCAAGGAGGGAATGGACCCGGTGGTGGCCTTCCCGCCCATCCGTGTATTCGGAACCATCGGCTTCATCTGCAGCATGCTGCTCACCAACTTCCTCAAGATTGACGGTACTGCGATGCAGGATTCATACACCCAGCTCATATCGTCCGGCATCCTGTCGATAGTCCTCTGCGCCTACGCCCTTACGATGCCCGCCTGCCCCGTCAACAAGTCCGAGGGCAAGAAGTCCATCGCAGAAGCGTTCGGCCTCAAGGCCTTCAGCCTTTTCAAGGACGGCCAGTTCGCCATATTTTTCATCTTCGCGATGCTGCTCGGTGCGGCTCTCCAGATTACAAACGGCTACGCCAACACCTTCCTCGGCTCCTTCGCTGCCGATCCCGCCCTTGCCAACACTTTCGCCGTCAAGAATTCCAATGCCCTCATCGCCATCAGCCAGGCCTCGGAAACCCTCTGCATCCTCCTTATCCCGTTCTTCATGAAGAAGTTCGGCATCAAGAAGGTCATGCTGATTTCCATGTTCGCCTGGGTGCTCCGTTTCGGCCTGTTCGGCCTCGGCAACCCCGCAATGCCCGGCGTTCTGCTCTTTGTTCTGAGCTGCATCGTATACGGTATGGCGTTCGACTTCTTCAACATCTCCGGTTCTCTCTATGTCGACCAGAATGCTCCCGCCGATATCCGTTCGTCTGCGCAGGGAGTCTTTATGCTGATGACCAATGGTTTGGGTGCTACTATCGGTACTCTTGCTGCAGGTGCGGTTGTAGATGCCGTCGGTGTATTTGAGAACCCCGCCAAGTGGCCTGAGGCCTGGTTTGTCTTTGCCGGTTATGCATTTGTCGTAGCCATCCTCTTCATGATTCTCTTCAAGGATCCTCAGAAGAAAGCCGCAAAGGTATGACGGTAAAAGTCATCAACAGAAGTTCCAACCCGCTGCCGGAATACGCAACGTCCTTCGCAGCGGGTTTGGACGTCCGCGCCGACAATGAGGCCCCGATAGTCCTTCAGCCCCTCGGCCGGGCGATGGTCCCCACCGGCCTCTTCCTTGAGATTCCCGCCGGTTACGAGGTTCAGGTGCGCCCCCGCAGCGGTCTCGCCGCCAAGAAAGGCATCACGGTCCTCAACGCCCCCGGCACCATCGACGCCGACTACCGCGGCGAAGTCTGCGTAATCCTCGTCAACCTATCCGACCAGCCCTTCACCGTGGAAAGAGGGGAGAGGATAGCACAGCTGGTGCTGGCGAGGCACGAGGTCATCGACTGGGATGAGGTTGATGAGCTGGCTTCGTCTGATCGAGGAGCAGGAGGTTTTGGTAGTACAGGTACCCGTTAGCATATAGGTGAATAGCTGCTGCGTGCAGCGGGAGCGGGGGTGCGTTTCGGAATCGTAAGCACCCACGCTTGTAGTGGGAGGGGCCCGCCGCGCAGCGGTGGGAGGGCGAGCGAAGCGAGGATGGAGAAACGTACCACCGCGGGAGCGTACGCAGCAGCGGTAAATCAAGAATTATGGAAGAATTATACAAAAAATACTGCGACTGCGGATACCGTGTGACGACCGACAGCCGCGCAATCAAGGGCGGAGAACTCTTCTTCGCACTGCGAGGTGAGACCTTCGACGGCAACGCCTTCGCCATCAAGGCACTTGAAGCCGGAGCAGCCTGGGCCGTAGTCAACGCCGACGCCGACCTCCCCGCCGACAGCCGTCTCATCCGCGTAGAAGACCCCCTGACGACGCTCAGGGACCTCGCTATCCACCACCGCACCCACGTGCGCGACGGCAAACTCCCCGTAATCGGCCTCACCGGCACCAACGGCAAGACCACCACCAAGAACCTCATAGCCGCCGTCCTCGGCCGTAAATACCGCGTCACCGCCACTCAGGGCAACCTCAACAATGACATCGGCGTTCCCCTGAGCCTCCTCTCCATCACCCCCGAAACGCAAATCGCAGTGATAGAGATGGGCGCCAACCACCCCGACGACATAGAGAAACTGGTACGCGTCAGCAGGCCCGATTACGGCCTCATCACCAACGTCGGACGCGCCCATCTGCTCGGTTTCGGCAGCTTCGACGGCGTCAAGAAAGCCAAAGGCGCCCTCTACCGCTGGCTCGGAGCCAATCCCGGCAGCGTCATCTTCCTCAACGAAGACGACCCCGACCTTCGCGCGATGGCCTCCGCCGAACACTGCCACTTCTTCGGCTACGGCGTACAGTATCAGGGAGCGGAGATTCTCCCCGTCACGCCCGAATTGCCATTCCTTCGCATGAAACTCGGAGCCGATACGGTCAGCACCCAGCTTGTCGGCGCATATAATGCCACCAACGTCCTTGCAGCGCTTGCGGTAGGCGATTACTTCGGCGTCCCGCGTGCCGATGCCATCGCTGCAGTGGAGGCCTACTGCCCGGCGAACCAGCGTTCCCAGTTGGTCAGGACAGAAAAGAATGTCCTGATAGTCGACGCCTACAACGCCAACCCCTCGTCGATGGCCGCCGCCCTGCAGAATTTCGCCGCAGTCCAGGCCCCGGACAAACTGGCCCTGCTCGGCGATATGCGCGAACTTGGTGACGAATCTGTTGCCGAACATTCCCGCATCCTTCACCTTCTCAAAGACCTTGGACTGCCCGCAATGCTGGTGGGAGAAGAGTTTGCCAAAGCGCTGAAAAATACCGGACTGACCGGTTTCTCCTCATTTGATACTTCAGATGCCCTTGCCGCCTTCCTCCACGCCAATCCCGTCAGCGGAAAAACCCTCCTGGTAAAGGGCTCCCGCGGTATCCAGATGGAAAAAACGCTTCCAGAGCTATAGGCTAAACCCGGCTGAAATTGGTTGAAGACCGTCTGCTGAAAAACTGGGTCCTCCCTCCTGAAACCTTTGGTCGCCCGTGACCATGAACGGGTATTCTAAGACTTTTGCAAGTCTTTTTTGAAAAAAGTGAAGCAAAGGTTTTCCCTTCGATTCTGCGGTGTAGTTTGTGGATATTTATCGCGCTCATAGGGGCGTCCCGC
>JAEEGL016508492.1_pt1 | contig 15492 bp, 16 predicted proteins | sample 9134231 | NCBI WGS metagenome assembly JAEEGL01 (sample SAMN16246548, study PRJNA631951) | gut metagenome | biome: gut microbiome; feature: rumen; material: fiber-attached | host: Bos | place: Iran: Karaj | collected 2018-10
CGAAAGGAAGAGGGAAGAGGCGTATAAGGCTGCTCTTATGAGCTGCGACGTGGTACAGATGGTTCGTCTGATAAAGGAGATCCATCGCCGCCGCCGCGTTCGTTTCGCGGCCGGGAAGAAGCTCCCCGCGATCGACGAGCGCTATTGCAATCTTGCGGAGAATTCGCTCTACAGTGAGCTGAGCCTTCCGCTGAACGTTGAAAAGAGCCGCGTCGAGGAGTATATCGCTGACGCTGTGGGCATGTAGATCTGACACTTTGTCTGCCAAAAACCGCCGGATTCATCCGACGGTTTTTTTCTGCATCCGATCGTGATTAGCGAATGGACAAAAAGCGGAAGAGAGTTTATAATAATTCTGATTTTGGTTTTCGCGTATGCATTAGGGAGTATATTCTGTTATGAGCGATCTTTATGACTATCTCGGCTGGCGCGGTGACATCAGCTTTTCGGACCTTGGCGTGTGTGAGGCCGACTATATTGTTTTCTGCGCGATCTCTTACCTGCCGTTTGACGGATTGGTATCCGAAGACCTTCAGACTCCGGTCAGACTCGGGGATGCGATAAAAAGGATGCGCGAGCTGGTACCTCAGCCCTCGAAGCAGAAAAAGACAAAGAAAGCAAAGGACGTCGCGGAGAAGGAGACTCCGGACCGCGAGTACATGTTCAAAGGCGACGACAGGCTTACGGAGCTTATCACGGACAGCCCGAGATTCGCGGACATTGAGATGAGCGGGTTTGTCAACAGGATCGATACCGGCAGTCAGAAGCAGTTCTGCGCGATGACGTACAGGCTCCCGACAGGAGATATCGTTGTGAACTTCAGGGGTACCGACGATACGATAGTCGGCTGGAAGGAAGACTTTAACATGGGCTTCATGTCCGAGCTTCCCTCTCAGAAGGACGCGGTAGAGTATCTTTCGGAGGCAGCAGGCGCATTCCCGCGTTCGAAGATATATGTCTGCGGCCACTCGAAGGGCGGCAATCTCGCGATGTATTCGGCGTTCTTCTGCTCCGCGAAGGTGCAGCGCCGCATAGTCAGCGTGAGAAACCTTGACGGCCCCGGATTTATCGAGGAAGTGCTTGAGAAGGAAGGCCCGAAGGGGATACTCGGCAGGACCAAGACTTATGTTCCGCAGTCGTCGGTGGTCGGAATGCTGCTTTCGCACGAAGAGCCTTATCACGTAGTACACAGCACGAATTACGCGCTGATGCAGCATAAGCTGAACAGCTGGGAGATCAGAAGAGGCGAGCCGGTCGGGGACGAGGGGACCACGAATTCGAGCCAGCTTATCGACAGAACCTTAAAGCAGTGGGTTTCCGAGATGTCGATCGAACAGCGCGGGAAGCTGATCGACGGCATTTACGAAGTGGTATCTACCGCCGACGCCAAAACGCTCTCGGAGCTTACAAAGGGAAAGAGCACAGTTGCCATCATCAAGGCGATGAGCAAGCTCGACGATGAAAAGAAGGTCCTTTTCCGCACAGCCTACAAAATATTCAAAGAGTCACTGAAGCAGTCTCTGCCGACGGGCAAGCTTTTCTCGTCTTCCGCGAGGAAGACGGCCGATACCTGAAGCCGGCAGCTTAACGGGGAGTCTGCTATGCCGGAGACGTGTATGGCGAGGGATCAGATGCAAAAAACGCATCTAAAAAGGAGGAGAAAGAATGACAGCGAACGATATTTATTCACTTGAATGGACGAGCAATGTCAAGATCATAGGAAGAGCCTTCGTATACAATGATTGCCTCTGGCTCTCGTACTCGGGCACGGGCATCGAATTTATCTGCAATGACGGCTTCAGGGCGCTGCTCTGCGCCGACATGATCACTCCCGGATCGGATGAGGGTTATGCGCGCGTTACTGTACTCAAGGACGGTGCGCCGATACTCGACGAGCGCCTGGACAATAAAAACATGGCGGTCGAGATCCGCGACGCGGGCGTTCATACATATACGATCCTTAAGCTTTCGGAGTCTGCGAATTCCTCCGCGGGCATACTTGAACTCGAAGCCTACGGGACCATGACGGCGGACGACGGCAGCACGGTGGGACTTATCCCTTCCGATGACAAGCGCCTCAAGGTAGAGATCGTCGGCGATTCGATCACCTGCGGCTACGGAGTTGAGGGAAAACTTGGCGAGACCTTTACCACGGCCACGGAGAATTTCATGAAGGCATGGCCTTATCTTGCCGTGAAAAAGCTGAACGCCGATTACAGCGTTATCTCGAGATCGGGAGCCGGGATCATATCCGGGTATACCGATTCGGGCGAAAGAAACCTTGACAATATCATCACGGGCTATTACGATTTGATGGGCTGTTCGAACTTCGGGATCGACAAGACTGTCGGACCCAAGGATTTCGAATATGATTTTTCAATGGAGCCCGATGTGATAATCATTCTGCTCGGAACCAACGACATCAGCTACTGCCGCCCCGTTGACGCGGAAGGAAAGGCAAAGCTCTCCAAGTCGGAGGAAAAAGAGCGCAGAAAGCATTTTTATACGGAATACAAGAAATTCATCAAGCATGTCCGCGAGAGGAATCCTCTTTCGAAGATCGTCTGCACGCTCGGAGTTCTGGGCGACGGACTCAACGACGAGGTGAACATGGCGGTCAGCGAGCTGCGTGCGGAAGGCGACCAGAGAATGTTCTGGCTCCCGCTCAAGCCTCAGGATCCCGCCGACGGATACGGAACAGACTATCATCCGTCGCACATCACCCAGAAGAAGCTGGCCGAGACGATCGCGGAGTACGTGCTGGACATGTAAGGGGATATCCGGATTCCGTTTTGATAAAGTAATTTAGGAAGAAAAGAGATGAACACCATGAAATCTGCAAAGCAGGGATTTCATAAAACGATTGTAAAACTAATTGCGGCTGCGGCGCTGGCCCTTACGGTGGTATGCGCGGGCAGGATCCGCGCGGCATATGCGGGGGATATATTTACGAGGAGCAGCACAAAACTCTCCTATCCCTCGACCAGGACGATAGCATTGAAGACCCCGGTCATCGGTACTGAGGTCAGGTATTTTTCAAGCGACAAGGACGTGGCTTATGTAGGCAAGGACGGCGAGATCATGACAGTCGGCGTCGGAACCTGCACGATCACCGCGATAGGGGAGGACGGAACCGTTGACGAGTGCGTTGTCACCGTGGAGGAGCCCGATGCGCCCCATAAGCAGATTGCGCTCACTTTTGACGACGGCCCCGATTATTTCGGACAGGAGCTGCTCGATTTTCTCGCGGAGCGAGATGTAAAAGTGACATTTTTCTACATCGGCAATCAGATAGAGAAGTATTCGGACAATGTATACAGGGCCTATAACGAGGGCCATGAGATCGGAAATCACAGCTGGTCGCATCCCGTACTGTCCACGATGAAGAACGAAGGCATCATGGAACAGCTGGATTCGACGAGCGAGGCTATATATAACGTGACCGGAGCATATCCGACCGTATTCAGGCCGCCTTACGGTTCGAAGAACGACAGGCTGCTCTCAATCTGCGGTTTCCCGTGCATCCTTTGGTCGGTGGACACGCTTGACTGGAAGTACAGGGACGTGGATTATGTCGCCGAACAGATCGTAGGCGGAGCATCGGACGGCGCCGTTATACTTGTGCATGAGATCCACAAGACCACGATCGCCGCGGCAAAGATCGCGATAGACAGGCTGCTGGACGCCGGATGGGAATTCGTGACGATCACAGAGCTTATGGAGAGAGACGGAAGCAAGCTCCAGGACGGAGCTGTTTACAGTAAAAAGAAAAAACCGGAATGAATGAAAGAACATGGAGGAAGAGCTGATGAAAAAGGGAACCTTTAAGGGTGGCATCCACCCTTATGAAGGCAAAGAGCTCTCGATGAACAAGCCCACAGTGCAGCTTCTGCCCAAAGGGATCCTTGTCTATCCGATGTCGCAGCACATCGGAGCTCCCGCAAAGCCCGTAGTGGCTGTGGGAGACAGGGTACTCATGGGACAGATCATAGCTGAAGCCGGGGGCTTTGTTTCATCTCCGATAGCCGCATCCGTATCGGGTACGGTAAAGGAGATCAGACCGACGCTTACGGTCTCGGGAGCTACGGCAAACGCAATCGTCATTGAGAACGACAATAAGTACGAGCCCATACCGGGACTCGGACAAAAGCGCGATTATACTAAGCTTTCAAAGCAGGAGATCCGCGATATCATCCGCGATGCGGGTATTGTCGGCATGGGCGGCGCAGGTTTCCCGACATTCATCAAGCTGACTCCGAAGGATGAGAACGCGATCACGCATATCATCGTCAACGGATCGGAGTGCGAGCCTTATCTTACGTCCGACTACCGCATGATGCTCGAAGAGGGCGAGAAGCTCGTGGACGGACTGAAGATCATACTTCAACTGTTTGACAACGCCGAGGGCGTTATCGCAATCGAGGACAACAAGCCTTTGGCAATCGAGAATATCAGCAGGATCGTTGAAGGCGAGAAGAGGATCAGAGTGCAGGTCGTAAAGACCAAGTATCCGGAAGGCTCCGAGCGCCAGCTGATCTACGCCGTCACCGGACGCAAGATCAATTCATCGATGCTTCCCGCGGACGCAGGCTGCATCGTAAACAACGTCGATACAGTTATTTCAATACATATGGCGGTTGCGGAGAGCACTCCCCTTATCAGACGTATCGTTACCGTTTCGGGCGATGCGGTCGTGAACTGCCAGAACTTCTGCGTAAAGACCGGAACGCTCTACTCCGAGGTGCTCGAAGCGGCGGGCGGCTTTACTACCAGACCGAAGAAGCTCATCTCGGGCGGTACCATGATGGGACTCAGCCTGTTCGATACCTCGGTTCCCGTAACGAAGACCTCGTCGGCGCTCCTTGCTTTTAAAGAAGATCCGATGGATCTCATTCCCGAAGGTCCCTGCATCCGCTGCGGACGCTGCGTGGAGGCGTGTCCTGAGAACCTGGTTCCCCAGATGCTCATGGCAGCCGCGGAGAAGTTCAACGATGCGAAATTTGAATCGGTCAGCGGCATGGAATGCATGGAGTGCGGCTCCTGTACGTATGTCTGTCCTGCAGGCAGAAAGCTTACCCAGGCTCTGAAGCAGACCAGAAGAAGCATTCTCGACAACCGCAAGAAGAAATAAGAGGAGGAAGCGAAAGTGAAAGAATTATACAATGTATCCGCTTCTCCTCATGTAAGAAGCGGCGTTACAACGAGGTCGATCATGCGCGACGTGGCTCTCGCACTTATTCCCGCGAGCGCGATGGGCGTATACAGATTCGGCTTCAGGGCGTTCCTCGTGCTGCTGAGTGCAGTGGTGGCCGCCATACTCTCGGAATTTTTGTGGAACAGATTTGTTATAAAGAAAAAGCAGGGCTTTACCGAGTGCAGCGCTCTGGTTACCGGCCTTCTGCTGGGCATGAACCTGCCCGCATCGGTTCCGCTCTGGATGCCCATCATCGGCTCCGCATTCGCGATCATTGTCGCTAAGGAATTCTTCGGCGGACTCGGACAGAACTTCATGAATCCCGCTCTTGCGGGCCGTGTATTCCTGATGATCTGCTTTGCCGGAAGGATGACCGCCTTCACGGTGGACAAGGCAGCCGACGGATTTGATCTCTTCATGAACGGCGCATCGGCTGTTGACGGTATCTCTTCCGCAACGCCCCTTGCTGTTATAAAGAATCTGGAAGCCGGTGCAGACGTTTGCGGTGCGGTAAGCCTTAAGGATATGTTCTTCGGCTTTACCGGAGGCGTTATCGGTGAGACGAGCGCGCTGTGCATCCTGATCGGTGCTGCTTACCTGCTGGTTCGCAAGGTCATCAACCTTCGCATCCCTGCAGCTTATATCCTTACATTTGCCGTATTCATGCTGATCTTCGGCGGACACGGATTCGACATGACGTATCTCGCATGCCAGCTCTGCGGCGGCGGACTTATGCTCGGCGCATGGTTCATGGCTACGGATTACGTAACGAGCCCCATCACAAAGCTCGGACAGATCGTATTCGGTATACTGCTCGGACTCCTGACCGGAGTTATAAGATTGTTCAGCAATTCCGCGGAGGGCGTTTCCTACGCGATCATATTCTGCAACCTGCTGGTTCCTTTCATTGAGAGATTTACGATGCCGAGAGCCTTCGGCACCGTAAAGGCAAAGAAAGGAGGCGCGGCAAAATGAGTGAAGCAAAGAGCAAAAACACTCTTGTGCATGACGCACTGATCCTTTTCGCGATCACGCTGGTCGCTGCGATAGCGCTCGGATTTGTATATGAGATCACGAAGGATCCGATCGCGCAGACCGAGGCGCAGGCCAAGGTCGACGCCTACAAGGCTGTATTTCCGGAAATGACGGCTACTCATGAGCTCGGCGATCCCGAATGGGCGCTGACAAACGCTACTGAACTGATAGCTTCAAACGCCGCGTATGAAGGCGTTACCGTAGATGAGATACTTGAGGCCCGGGACGGATCGGATGCGCTGCTCGGATGGGTGCTTACCGTTACGAGCACAAAGGGCTACGGCGGCAAGATAACGATGACGATGGGCGTGAGCCGTGATGACGGAATACTTAAGGGCATTGAGTTCCTTACGATCTCGGAGACACCCGGTCTCGGAATGAACGCAAAGGAAGACAAGTTCAAGTCACAGTTTAAGGACGCTAAAGTCGGGCAGTATTCGCTGGCAAAGCGCAATATCAGCGGCGATACCGAGATAGACGCGATCTCCAGTGCGACTATTACGACAACTGCCGTGACCAGATCCGTAAACGCCGGACTTAAAGTGATCCGCGAACTTTTCCTGAACATTTACAATGACTGACACACAGCATCTTATTACATCGTGAGGACAAACAAATGAACAAATGTACAGAACGCCTGTATAACGGGCTGATAAAAGAAAATCCCACGCTCGTACTGATGCTGGGAATGTGTCCGACGCTCGCGGTAACGACTTCCGCGATCAACGGACTCGGTATGGGCCTTTCGACAACGGCCGTACTTGTTATGTCAAACCTGATGATCTCCGCACTCAGGAAGATCATCCCCGATAAAGTCAGAATGCCTTCGTTCATCGTAATCGTAGCTTCCTTCGTTACGATCGTCGACCTTCTGATCCAGGGCTACCTGCCGGCGCTGAACAAATCGCTCGGCATTTATATCCCTCTTATCGTTGTTAACTGCATAATCCTCGGCCGCGCCGAGGCATATGCCAGCAAGAACCCCGTGCTGCCTTCGATCTTTGACGGTATCGGCATGGGACTCGGATTTACCTGTGCGCTGACCATCATCGGCCTCGTGCGCGAGATACTCGGCGCAGGCACAGCGTTCGGTTTTAAGATCATGCCAGCCGCTTATGAGCCCTTCTCAATCTTCGTCATGGCGCCCGGAGCATTCTTCGTGCTTGCGATCCTTACCGCGATACAGAACAAGCTTAAGCTTAAATCCGCGACCAACGGAGACGCGCCCGTTGCCGAAGAACCTCTTGCCTGCGGCGGCAACTGTTCCGAATGCATCGGCAATGTCTGCACCGCGAACCGCGGACTGCTCGAGCAGATCGCAGAGGAAGAAGCAGCAAAGAAGGCTGACGCGAAAGCTTCGGCAAAGAAGGCCTTCCCCGAGGTTTCCGAATCTGCGGCCGCTGCGAACGGGCAGCAGGAAGGAGGCAATAAATGATCAAATCACTTATTTTACTCCTTATCGGTGCCGCTCTCGTAAATAACGTTGTATTGAGCCAGTTCCTCGGTATCTGTCCTTTCCTCGGCGTATCGAAGAAGACCGACACCGCTGTCGGAATGGGAAGCGCAGTAATCTTTGTAGTAACCGTTGCGGCTGCGGTCGCATATCCGATCCATACGTTCATACTCGTGCCCCTCGGACTCGATTACATGGACACGCTCGTATTCATAGCGGTCATCGCGGCGCTCGTACAGCTGGTTGAAATGATCCTGAAGAAGTTCATTCCCTCGCTCTACAAGGCGCTCGGCGTATATCTTCCGCTGATCACGACCAACTGCTGCGTACTCGGCGTGGCTCTGACCAATGTCCAGGACGGCAACAATTTCGTACAGAGCATTGTCTACGCGCTCGGTACTTCGATCGGTTTCTGCATCTCGATCGTTCTGATGTCGGGCATCCGTGAGAAGATCGAGGAAAACGATATTCCCCATGTCCTTAAGGGATCTCCCATCCTGCTCATTACCGCAGGTCTCATGGCCATGGCATTCTGCGGCTTCGCGGGACTTATTTAAGGGGGTGCCGGAATGAGAATGATTGAACTTGTAAAAAATATTATTATTCTTGATGTCAGTATGACCGGCGTGATAAGGGCCGGTCTGGTAGTAGGCATCACGGGCCTCGTCATCGGCGTTCTGCTGGGGATCGCGGCCATTAAGTTCCGTGTCGAGACCGACACAAGAGTGGAAGCTGTTAGAGAGTGCCTTCCGGGCAGCAATTGCGGCGGCTGTGGTTTCGCGGGCTGCGACGCATGCGCGGAGGCCATAGTTAAAGGAGAGGCGCCGATCAACGCGTGCGCGGGCTCACGTCAGGCGGACATTGCCGCGATCATGGGTGCGGAGGCCGGAGAACAGGTGAAGATGGTAGCATTCGTAAGATGCGCCGGAACCTGTGACAAGACATCCGTTAAGTACCGCTATCAGGGTATCGCGGACTGCCGCAAGCTGGCGCTCATCCCCGGTCACGGCGAGAAGGAATGCTCCTTCGGCTGCATGGGCTACGGTTCATGCGTGACCGCATGTAAGTTTGACGCGATACATGTTGTAAACGGCGTTGCCGTTGTCGACAAGGAGAAGTGCGTGGGCTGCAGCGCCTGCACGAAGGTATGTCCGAACGGTCTTATCGAGCTCCGTCCTTATGACGCGAAGTACGCGGTTGCATGTTCCTCGACCCTGAAGGGCAAGGACGTTAAGGCAAAATGCACCACAGGCTGTATCGGCTGCGGTATCTGCGCAAAGCAGTGCGAAGCCGGAGCAGTGACCGTCGAGAACAATATCGCGCGCATAGATTACGAAAAATGCGTGGGATGCGGCAAGTGCGCCGAGAAATGTCCTCAGAAGATCATACACATGGTGTGAAGATGCCTGTGTAATTAAGTACGGACAGTATAGAAGCGGACAGGAAAAGCGGCTGTAGACAAAGCCGCGGAAAGAAGTATATGAAGGTAGTTATCATAGACGGTCAGGGCGGAAAGCTCGGACAAAAGCTGGCTGAGGCGATCTCGGCGGCTCATGTGGAGTGCGATCTTTATGCAATCGGTACCAATACGGTCGCTACATCCGCGATGCTCAAGGGCGGTGCGGAATACGCGGCCACCGGTGAAAACGCGGTGATAGTCGCATGCCGTGACGCCGATGTTATCATCGGACCGATCGGGATCACCGTTGCGGACTCGCTGCTCGGAGAGATCACTCCCGCCATGGCGACGGCGATCGGGCAGAGCAGGGCGTTAAAGCTTTTCCTGCCTGTCAGTCACTGCAATAATCAGGTTGTGGGAGTGAAGAATTTAAGTCTCTCCGACATGGTGGATGCCGCTGTCGAAAAGCTTAAGGATTGCAGAAACTGCTGAAATTGTATATAATAGCACGGCAGCCTTAAGGCTGCCGTGAGTATGCCGGCCGAAGCCGGCATGTATCTGCGCCGAAGCGCATATAACACAAATGATCGGAAGCTGACCCTGTCAGCGTTCCTTTGGAATTATGCGTACCACGAAGGTATGCTTTCTTCCCGACGGGAGAAGGCATGCCTTTTTTTTTTTTTTGAACGGATCGAAGGAAATGACGAAGCAGAAGGATATCATATCACAGAAGGGAAAACGAAGAGGCGCGATCCTGATACTCGCGGCCGTGCTGCTGGTGCTGACGGTCCTGTGCATGATGGCGGGATCTTCGCATATGACTCCCGCGGAATGCATTAACGCGCTCCTTGGAAAGGGCAGCGCGGCGCAGGTCCGTATCATCAGGAATATCCGCATTCCCCGCGTCATCGCTGCGATAGTCGCGGGAGCCGGACTTTCGGCTTCGGGACTTATCATGCAGACCTGCCTCAACAATCCGATGGCATCGCCCTCGACGCTCGGCGTCTCAAACGCGGCTGTGTTCGGAGCGAACCTTTCGATCATCGCGTTTGCCGGCGGCTTCCTCGAAACGGGCAATAACCTCTCGGGCTACATGGTCGGTGCGAACCCCTACGCAACTTCGGGAATGGCCTTCATATTCTCTGCGGTATCGGTACTCCTGATACTCGGACTGTGCAGGATCCGTTCATTTTCACCGGGAGTCGTGGTGCTCGCGGGAATAGCGATCGGCTCGATATGGACGGCGGCTACCACGATACTGCAGTTCTACGCGACGGACGTGGGACTTTCGGCTGCTGTCATCTGGAGTTTCGGCGATCTCGGACGAGCGACCTATAAGACGGACATCATCATGGCGGCGGTAGTGGTTACGGGCATCACCGTATTTGCGATATTCAGCTGGCGCTTTAACGCTCTCCTTTCGGGAGACGCTGCAGCAAAGAGCATGGGCGTGAACGTTGAAGTTTTACGATTTGTATCGATGCTCGCCGCATCGGTGATCACCGCGGTATGCGTTTCGTATCTGGGAATAATAGGTTTTGTAGGCATTATCTGCCCTCATACCGCGAAAAGGATACTCGGACAGGATCACAGGATCTCGCTGCCGGTATCGGTGCTTCTGGGAAGCATTCTCCTGCTGCTCGCCGACACGCTCTCAAGGAGCATAGGCAACGGCTCGGCGCTTCCTGTCGGCGCGATAACCTCGCTGCTCGGCGCACCGTTCTTCCTTGCACTGATATTCGCGCGGAAGGGAGGCGGAGAGCATGCTTGAGATAAAAGACCTAACCTTTGCTTATTCAAAGCATTCGCCCAAGGTGCTCGACGGCGTTTCGCTGACGCTTAAAGACGGTGATATAGGAATACTGCTCGGAAAGAACGGCGCGGGAAAGACCACATTGTTCAAGGCCTTACTCGGAATAGTAAAGTCCGGATCGGGAAGCATTACAATGGACAGAAGACCGCTTTTGGAAATGAGTCGCAGGGAACGCGCAGGCCTGATCGCGTATGTGCCGCAGGATGTGCGATTCGGCGACCTGAGCGTTTATGATACGGTGCTTTCGGGCAGGATGGCAAAGTTCGGGCTTCGCGCGGGAAGCGGGGATCACGAAGTGACGCGAACGATCCTTAAGGAAATGGGGCTGGAGGAGCTGGCAGCACGCAGCGCTCAGGAACTCTCGGGAGGCGAATCCCGTAAGGTGGCGATCGCGCGTGCCCTTGCGCAGGAACCGAAGCTGCTCGTATTTGACGAGCCTACGGGCAATCTCGATATCGCGAACGAGCAGCTGATCATAGAAGAAATGAAGAAGCTCAGCCGTGAGCGCGGCATGAGCATACTGACCTCGCTGCATGACCTGAATCAGGCGCTCGGGGCCGGGGACCGGTTCTTCTTCATGAAGGACGGCAAGGTCCGTTTTTCGGGAGGAAAGGATTCCTTTACCGAAGCGGTCATTGATGAGATCTATGATGCAAAAGTCAGCATTTTAGATATAAAGGACAGAAAGATCATAGTAAACGGAGGAATTTTATGAAAAAGATCATTGCACTGATGCTCTGCCTGCTCATGCTGGTTTCGGTATGTGCATGCAGCAAGAAGAATAGCGGCAGCACGGATACTGCGCCCACACAGGCGGCTGCAGAGGCGCCCACCAAGGCACCCGACACCACGACGCCCGTACCCGACGCCGGAGGCGATAAAACCGATATAACCGTTACCGATGCACCCGAGCCCGAGCCGGCAAAGGAGATCACGATCACCGATATGATCGGACGCGAGATGACGATCACGCCCGGCAGCTACAAGAGAGTAGTCTGCATCGGCGCGGGCGCGCTGCGCATGTATACCTACATTGCGGACGTTAACCTGCTCTGCGGCGTTGAGGATATCGAGAATACGACTCTTGAGGAGAGACCCAAGATGTTCGATGCGGCTGCACGTCCTTATGTGATCGCATTCGGAGATGTGTTCAATACTCTTCCTTCATGCGGCGTGGGCGGACCCAACGCACAGGCTGCGGAGGCTGAGAAGATCCTCTCCTGCGAGCCCGACATTGTTATTTCGGAATACGAGGATGTTGAGAAGGAAGATGCTCTGGCCGCACAGCTCGGAGTGCCCGTAGTTACCTTAAAGGCAGGCCCCGCCGGCGTATTTGCCGATGAGTTCGGCGGTTCGATGAGACTGCTCGGAACGATCTTCGGGGAAGAGGAAAAGGCGGAAGCCCTGATCTCGTACATTGCCGCAGAGAGAGCCGAGATAGAGAAGAGAGTTGCTGCGGCAGCAGATGCGGATAAGCCCGGCGTATATATCTGCGGACTCGGAAACTGGGGAACCACGAACCATCTCATGACAGCCCAGAATTATATTAATTTCAATGTTGCCAACATCAAAAATGTTGTGAACGATCTTGAAAAGAACGGCATTCAGGCGATAGAGGCCGAGAAGTTCACGGCTTTGGGCGATGCGATGGACATCATCGTCATCGATTCGGCTGCGGTAAAGAACATCAAGCCCGCATTTGCCGAAGATCCCACGATGTTCGATACCTGCAAGGCATGGCAGGAAGGCGAAGTATACATCGAGATGGCGTACAACGCTTACTACACCAACTTCGAGCTGTCGCTCGCGAATACATGGTTTGTTGCGAAGACTGCTTATCCTTCGCTCTTTGAGGATATCGACATGACCGCAAAGACCAACGAGATCACGAAGGCGTTCTTAGGAAAGGAGCTGGCGGCCGAGATATTCGCTAAGCCCGCAAGCTTCGGAGGCTACGGCAAGATCGATACCGCAACCTTCTTCAAGTAAAGACACCCGCCACCTGATACATTTCCGCGTTTGAGATGACAGCGGTGACCTTCAGGTATTTCGCGAAGATCTCCGCAAGCCCGGTCTCACTCATGAGGCCGACGGATATATCCTTTGCGCTCCCGCTGTGGTGGGCGTTGATCGCGTCGCGGCTCATGCCGTGAGCCACGCTCAATGTCCCGCCGGGTACGAGCAGTGACGAAAGATGGGCTATCAGCCGGTCTCCGTCGGGGAAATGGGGAAAAGCATTATATACGAGTATGCAGTCGAAGCGGGTGTCGGGGCAGTATTCCTCGACATCCGCGCAGACCAGTTCGAGCCTGCCCGAGTTTATCTCACCGGTAAACTTCGGGCGGGCTGTTTTTATCATCTCTGAAGAAAAGTCGATGGCGGTCACATGTTCCGCACCGGCCTTAAAATAGTCGGGGATCAGCACGCCTGTCCCGCAGGCAACGTCCAGAACCGATACGCCCCCGCGTACATTCGCGTTTGCCAGAATGGTCCCTATTATCCTGTCATTGTGCACCATGCCTACGTCCCATGTCGGGGCGAGCATGTCGAAAAAAGCTATTACATCCTGCTTGTTCATTCTGTCTGTCCTTTTGTTTGATCGTGCCGTAGCACCTTTTCCATTGTAATCGAGCGGGCATATCAGGTCAATTTGATTTGCCGTTTTACTACAGTGAATTGCGAAATGAGCGGGCGGGTGATATAGTATCAGCTGTAAACAGAAAACAGGCACGAAAGGAGGATCCGCACATGAAGAATATACTGATCACGGGCGCATCCCGCGGTATAGGACGCGCGATCGCGAAGGAATTTGCGCAGACCGACTGCAATCTCTTTGTCAATTCGCTGCACGGCGGCGAAAAACTGACGGAGTGCGTTGATGAACTGACCTCGATCAGGCGCCAAAGATCGGGCACGGGCTGCATCGTGGCCCTAAAGGGTGATGTGGGCGATCCGAAATTCGTGCATGCGATGTTCGAGGAGATAAAAAGGCATACCCAGAGCTTTGAGGGTGCCTTAAAGAGCGATGTGAACGGTCCCGCAAGGATCGATATCCTGATCAACAACGCGGGCATTTCGTATGTGGGCCTGCTTCAGGATATGACCGACGAACAGTGGGACAGGATAGTCGCCACGAATCTGTCTTCGGTGCATTTCTGCTGCAGGGAGGCGATCCCGGGCATGCTTGTTGCGGGAGGCGGAAGGATTATCAATATTTCCTCGGTATGGGGAAGCGTGGGCGCGTCCTGCGAGGTGGCGTATTCGGCGACGAAGGGCGGAGTGAACGCCTACACAAAGGCGCTGGCGAGGGAACTGGCTCCTTCGCATATTTCCGTGAACGCCATTGCCTGCGGATGCATCGACACCGATATGAACAGAATTTTTTCGGAGGCCGAAAGGAACGCGCTGTGCGAGGAGATACCCGCCGGACGTTTTGCGGAGCCCGAAGAGGTCGCGAAACTCGTCAGGGCGATCGCGGAGCAGTCGGATTATCTGACCGGACAGATCGTTACGCTTGATGGCGGATGGATGTAATGTAAAAGGAGCTGGATCTTGGCGGTAAAGAAAAAAGGCGGAGGCGGACTTTTCGTTCTGATCGCTGCGCTGCTGATACTCGCGGCGGTCGCGGGAGGCTATTACTTCGCGGAAAAATATAAAAACGGTCCCGCACCGGACGATCCGTCAGGGGCGACCGTTCAGGGAACGGACGATACAGGCACGCAGCCCACGGGAGTTTCCTACACGGCGCTCAACATGACGCCGGTCGATCTGCTCTTTGTAACGAATTCGGAGACGGGCAGGATCGAGAAGATACTTATAGAGATACTCGGCTGCATACCCGGGAAGCTGTATCTCATCGGGGTCGACACCGATGTGAGCTGCACGATGTCGGCGAAGCTCTACGGCGAGCTGACGCCCGACAATACCGAGCTGCCGCAGACGGTCACATTTTCCGAGCTGTACAGGTATTATCACAACGATAAGGCTTATGACGCCGGAAGGCGCATAATCAGCGAGCTTATTAATTTCAACATCCTGTATTACACTGCGGTCGAGGACACGGTCTTCGACGAATTCATGTATTACAGGGGGAGCGGGGACGCGGCGGAAGCCGGCTTCAGGCTTGGTGCGGATGAACTTAAAGGCAAAGCCTACGGGACGGAAGGAAGCGCAAAAGGCGCTATCGAAGCGGCTTTTAAAGACGCAGTGACCAACTGGAGCGTGGCGGACAGGCTCAGATACCTGGAGGTCTACGACGCTCTCACAAAGGCGGATGTCACATTCGAGGCGGCGCCCGTGAACGTAAAGAACGAGAGCACTTCGCTCGATACGGTGGGCACAGGCGCGATTTTATACAGGATACTGTATTGACATGATCGGTTGAAAACCGATCCCAAACAGGAGAAAATATGGGAAAAAAGATATTGATCGCTGTCATTTCGGTCGCGGCGCTGCTCGCCGCGTTTAAGGCGGGATCTGTGTTCGGCGCGGGTTCGGCTTCCCCCGGAAGCCAGGGAGATCCGCTCGTGACGCTCAGTTACCTGAATTCGAGGCTCGAGGGCCTTGGGGATTCGGGCGGCGCGGCTTCGTCCGACGCG
>JAEEGL010287968.1_pt1 | contig 15491 bp, 15 predicted proteins | sample 9134231 | NCBI WGS metagenome assembly JAEEGL01 (sample SAMN16246548, study PRJNA631951) | gut metagenome | biome: gut microbiome; feature: rumen; material: fiber-attached | host: Bos | place: Iran: Karaj | collected 2018-10
AAAAATGTTGGACGAATATCTCGTTTTGTTGGAAGAGGCTAAAAAACGCGACCACAGAAAAATCGGAAAGGATATGGAACTTTTCGCTTTTTCATCAAAAGTTGGACAAGGTTTGCCGCTTTGGTTGCCTAAGGGAACTGTTTTGAGGGAAACTTTGACAAGATTTTTGGCAAAAATTCAAAAGAGGTACGGTTATTTGCAGGTTATCACCCCGCATATCGGTCAAAAAGAACTTTATGTAACAAGCGGACACTATGCTAAATACGGTAAAGATTCGTTCCAGCCGATTCACACTCCGAGCGAGGACGAAGAATTTTTGTTGAAACCGATGAACTGTCCGCATCACTGCGAAATTTACCGCTTAAAACCGCGTAGTTACAAAGATTTGCCTTTGCGTTTGGCGGAGTTCGGTACGGTTTATCGTTATGAGCAATCTGGTGAGTTGCACGGACTTACAAGGGTTAGAAGTTTTACACAAGACGATGCGCACCTTTTTGTAAGGGCAGACCAAATTAAGGAAGAATTTTGTAAGGTAATTGACATTATCCTTTACATTTTCAAAATATTACACTTTAAAGAATACACGGCTCAGGTTTCGCTCCGCGACCCGTTGCACAAAGAAAAATACATCGGAACGGACGAACATTGGGACATGGCTGAAAAAGCAATCATCGAGGCTGCTCAGGAAAAAGGCCTTCCGACTACGGTTGAAACCGGCGAGGCTGCATTCTACGGTCCTAAACTTGACTTCATGGTCAAAGACGCTTTGGGCAGAAAATGGCAACTCGGAACTATTCAGGTGGATTACAACCTTCCCGAAAGATTCGGCTTGGAATACACCGGCGCGGACGACAAAAAACACCGCCCGATTATGATTCACCGTGCGCCTTTCGGCTCTTTGGAGAGGTTTGTTGCCGTGTTGATTGAAAACACAGAGGGTAAATTCCCGTTGTGGCTTACACCGACTCAGGCGGTTGTACTGCCTATTTCGGAGAAGTTTAACGAATATGCACAAAAAGTTTCGGATGTCTTGAATTTCAACGACATACGTGCGGAGGTTGATGACAGAAACGAGAAAATCGGAAGAAAAATTCGCGACAACGAAACCAAACACGTGCCTTTTATGTTGATTGTCGGCGAAAAAGAAGCCGCTGAAAATAAGGTTTCAGTCAGAAAACAAGGCAAAACCGATTTGGGCGCAATGACAATCGACGAATTTAAAGCGTTCATACAAGGCGAAGTTGACAAAGAACTTCACCCGGAAGAATAACAATTATTTTTTAACTAAACTATTGGGAGGACAATATTATCGCTAAGACGAACAACAACGAGCCTGTATACAGAATCAACGGTGCTATCAAGGCGGAAACCGTCAGGCTTGTAGGCGACAACATCGAAGAAAACAATCTTGTGTTGTCAAGAAGGGATGCGCTTAAAATGGCGGACGAAATGGGCTTGGATTTGGTGGAAATTTCACCGGATGCAAAACCGCCCGTTTGTAGAATCATTGATTATCAGAAGTTTCTGTATCAAATGAAGAAACGTCTGAAAGAACAGAAAGCCAGACAGCAGCAGTCTGAGGTTAAGGAACTCAGGTTCGGCCCCCAGACGGACGAGCATGACTTGGAGTTTAAGTTCAATCACGCTAAAAAGTTTCTTTCGGACGGAGACAAAGTAAGGGCATACGTCTTTTTCAGAGGCCGGCAAATATTGTTCAAGGAGCAGGGCGAAGAATTGCTTTTGAATTTTGCCGACAGGCTCAAAGATTACGGCAAACTCGACCAGAAACCGTATCTCGAAGGCAAAAAGATGACGATTCTTATTTCGCCGCTCAGCAAGAAGAAATAGAAAAATCCGTGCGTATAAAGAAAATTAAATACGCTAACTTTTAAATAATTTTAAAAAAATGCCAAAAGTAAAAACTAATTGTGCTGCAAAGAAGAGGTTCAAACTCACAGCATCAGGTAAAATCAAAAGAAAACATGCCTTCCACAGCCATATTTTGACTAAGAAGGAAACTAAAAGAAAGAAGAATCTGGTTAAATTCGGCGTTGTCGAAAGTGCAAACCAGCAGGCTATCAAAGAACTTTTAGTATTGAAATAGTCTGAAAACCAAACAGGTAAATTAATATTAGTAGTTTAACCCGTCCACGGGCAGCATAAGTGATAAGAACCGCTGCGCGGTCGCCTTGCGGACAAAAAATTGATTAGAAAAAAAATGCCAAGATCAGTAAATGTAGTTGCTTCGCGCAACAGAAGAAAAAAAATCCTCAAACTTACAAGAGGTTATTTCGGTGCAAGAAAGAACGTTTATACGATTGCTAAAAACACGTATGAAAAAGGTCTTCTTCACGCATACATTCAGCGTAAAAACAAAAAACGCAATTTCCGTGCTTTGTGGATTGCACGTATCAATGCAGCAGTAAGAGGTTACAATATGTCATACTCTGAATTTATCGGTAAAGTCGCTAAAAAAGACATCAAACTCAACCGCAAGGTTTTGGCTGATTTGGCGATGAACAACCCGAAAGCATTCGAGGCTGTCGTAAACTCGGTAAAATAGTTCGAAATTACATTTGAATAAAATATACGCACGAATTTTTATCCGTAGAGACGTAGCGTGCTACGTCTCTATTTTTTTAATTTTAAAACCATGAAAATTGCATTAATAGGCTACGGCAAAATGGGACACGAAATTGAGAAAATCGCCAAAGAGCGTGGCAACGAAATCGTTCTTACTCTTGACGCTTTAATCAATCCCCAAGATTTTACAAAAGAAAACCTTCAAAAAGCGGAAGTAGCAATCGAATTTACCCGTCCTGATGCCGCTTTTGATAATTATATGAAATGTTTTGAGGCGGGTGTTCCTGTTGTATCTGGTACAACGGGTTGGCTCGACAAAATGCCGGAAGTAAAAAAAATGTGTGAGGAAAACGGCAAAACGTTTTTCTATTCTTCAAATTTTTCAATAGGAGTAAATATCTTTTTCCGTTTGAATAAGTTTTTGGCGAAAATCATGGACGGTTTCGACAACTACGATGTCAATATGGTGGAAACACATCATATTCACAAACTTGACAAACCGAGTGGAACGGCAATCACTTTGGCGGAAGGTATTTTGGAGAATTTTCACCGCAAAAACGGTTGGTCTCTCGAAGCAAAAGATGCAAAAGAAAAAGTTTTGATAAATTCGGTTCGTGAAGGAGAAGTTCCTGGAACTCACAGCATTAAATATTATTCTGATGTTGATGACATTGAAATAATCCATACTGCACATTCAAGAAAAGGTTTGGCTCTTGGTGCGGTTTTGGCAGCAGAGTTCTTAAAAGGCAAGCCGTCAGGATTTTACGGCATGGACGATATGTTGAAATTTTAATTTTTTTGATTGTATGAAGAATTTGTTTGCTAACAAATGGGTAAAGTTTGCTTTAACGGCAATAATTTATCTTCTGTTTGTGATTTGGACGGAAAATTATTGGCTTTTGTTAGGTTTTTTAGTTATTTACGATGTTTTTATTTCGCAAAAAGTTCATTGGGCGTTTTGGAAGAAAAAAGGCGTAGAAAAACAGACTAAAACCGTAGAATGGATTGACGCACTGATATTTGCTGTTGTTGCAGCAACTATTATCAGGCTGTTTTTCATTGAAGCATTTACGATTCCGACCTCCTCAATGGAAAAATCGCTTTTGGTTGGCGATTATTTGTTTGTAAGCAAATTCAATTACGGTCCTAAGATGCCGAATACGCCGCTTTCAGTGCCTTTTACGCACAACACGATGCCTTTTTCTGAAAGCACAAAATCGTATTTGGATTGGATAAAATGGCCTTATCACCGTTTGAAAGGTTTGACAACGGTAAAAAATAACGATGTTGTGGTCTTCAATTTTCCCGAAGGCGACACGGTTTGCTTAAATCAGCAGGCGAGAAGTTATTATCAATTAGTCCGCGATTACGGTAGGGACAATGTTGTAAACGACAGAATTAGAGATTCTTACGGTCAGGTTCATACGGGATATTTCGGAAAGCGTGTCAACCGTCCTGTTGACAAGAGAGAAAACTATATCAAGCGTTGTGTGGCTATTGCCGGCGATTCTTTGCAAATAATTGATGGTCAGGCGTTTATTAACGGCAAACCGCAGGAAGAAATCGGCGATAAGCAATTTAAATATCTCGTGATAACCGACGGCACAATGATTAATCCTAAGTTTTTTGACGAACTCGGTATCTCAAAAGAAGACATTGAGGCTTCAAGGCTTTTTGATCCTTCTATAACGGAGTTTATGCCTGAAACTCAGGGCGTTAATGTTAACAATATGTTCGTTTATCCGCTCGTAAAGGAAAACGTTGAAAGGATAAAAGCCTTGCCGTGTGTAAAATCGGTTACGAGGATTGTTAAGCCGAAAGGTTTTCGTGAGGCGTATATTTTTCCGCATGATGAAAGATACCGTTGGAATGAGGACAATTTCGGACCTTTGTATATCCCCAAAAAAGGTGCGACAATTCAGTTGACTTTGGATAATTTGCCGCTTTACCGCAGAATTATAGAAACATACGAAGAAAACAAAGTTTTCGTTAGCAACGGTCAGATTTTAATCAATAATCAACCGGCAACGGAATACACTTTCAAGATGGACTATTATTTTATGATGGGAGATTCTCGGCACAATTCAGCAGATTCTCGTTTTTGGGGATTTGTTCCGGAAGACCATGTTGTCGGAAAGGCGTTATTTATTTGGTTTTCAACTGATAAGGACAAATCTTTCTTGTCTTCAATTCGTTGGAGCAGAGTGTTTATGGGGATAAAATGAGATTTCTTTATGCTTGGTTTTTGCCGTTTGTGTTGGCGTTTATAATTTCGTTGGTGCTTTATGCCCTTTTGAGAGACAAAGTCTATATTGTTGACGGCGGCGGCATGATGCCTAATCTGTCAAAAGGTGAAATGGTTTTGTTGAAAAAAGCAGAAAAAATTTCAAAAAACGACATTCTTTTAATTGACAATCCGCTCAGGAGACCGAATCAAAGCCCAAAAAACACTTTGAAACGTTGTGTTGGACTTCCGGGCGATACGGTTGAAATCAGAAGCAAAAATCTTTTTATAAACGGTCTTTTGCAAAGGACGGATTTTTGTCAGTTTGACAGAAAATTCAGTTTTTTTTCTACGGACGAATTAAATGTGGCGGCTTATAGGTATAAAATTTTCCCTGCAAAACAAAGTAATATGACGCAGACTGTTGCCGTCCCAGAAAGACTTTTCAAGAGGATAAAAAGCGAAAACATTGTAAAAAATATCTCTGACGGTGTTTTGCCTGAGGATATGGGGGACAGATGCCTTTATCCTTTTTCGCCGCATTGTTTTTGGAACAGAGATTTTTACGGTCCGCTTGTTGTTCCGAAAAAAGGTCTTACGATAAAACTTTCGTTTCAAACCGTGGTTTATTATAAATTTTTGTTTGAAAAATTTGAGGGCATAACCGTTGTTTTAAAGGATCATAAATATTTTGTTGACGGCAAACCTGCTGAAACTTACACTTTTAAAAACGATTATTATTTTGTCTTAAACGATTACAGAGACGATGTTTCCGATTCTCGGACTTTCGGTCCTGTAAGGCGGGATTTGATTTTGGGAAAATATTTTTACAGTGGAATTTTTAGATGATTTTTTTTTGATTGTGATTTTTTTTTCTTACATTTGACCTTTAAATAATTAAGAAAATGGCTTCATACAAATTATATTGTGCGTATTCGTCAGTGGTTTTGGCGGATTCCAAAAGCGAAGAATTTAAGCAACTTACTGAAATTCAGTATTATAACGATTTGATAAAAGATTGTCTTGACGGCGTAAAAAAAGGTGATTTCGTAATTTACGGCAACGCTTTTGAAATGCTTGAAATGATGAAAAAGACTTTCAAGTTTATTGAGGCGGCGGGTGGTTATGTTCTCAACAATATCGCGCAGAGCCTCGTTATTTACCGTAACGGTCTTTGGGATTTGCCGAAAGGAAAGGTAGAAGACGGAGAAAACGTGGAAAACGCAGCCGTTAGGGAAGTTTTGGAAGAAACGGGAATCGAAAACGCACCCGTTATCGAAAGAAAACTTCTTGACACTTACCATTTTTACCGCTGGGGTACGGAAACCGAAATCACCTTGAAAAAAACTTATTGGTTTTTAATGTCTTACAATGGTTCGTCTTACAAAACAAAGCCTCAAACAGAGGAGGGAATTACGCAGTGTATTTGGGCGGACGATGGTATGATTGATGAAATGTTGAATAAAACTCATAGAAATTTGAAAGTTTTGTTTGAATTTAAAAAAGACGGACGAATATGAAAATTTTCAACTTGTTTTTAGCGGCGTTTCTCTTTTTTTCCGTAGCCTGCTCCGACCAAAAAGACGGTGCGGGTACAATCACCGCTCAAAAAATTATCAAAAAAATTTCTGATGGTAAAAATTTGATTATCAAGGATAAAACCGTGAAAGGTATGTTGGATTTTACCAGAACTCAAAAAGTTGACAATAAACTGCCGCTTTCTACGGTTTACATTGATAATGAACTTATTTTCATAAATTGTACTTTTGAAGACAGTGTTACGGCGTTTTTTTCAGAAGGGAATATGGTGAAAACAGTTTTTGAGAAAAACGTTACTTTTTATGATTGTAAGTTTTTGAAAGGTGCAAACTTTACGCAGGCTGATTTTTCAAAAGATTTTAATTTTGAACTTAGCAATGTCAGCGGAAAAATTGCTTTTGACGGTGCGGATTTTTCAAAAGGCGCGGTTTTTGCTTCGGCTAATTTTCAGGAGGTATGCACTTTTATAAATTGTAGGTTTTCGGGCAGAACAACCTTTTATAAGAGCCTTTTCAAAAAGTCTGTTATTTGGCAAAAATCTGTTTTTTATGCGCCTGTTTCGTTTTGGGACGCACGATTTTACGGATATTTTGAGTTTTCGGACATAAAAGCGTATGAAAAGCCCGATTTTATGAATGCAAGATTTTCAGACCGTGCGGTTTTCTTCAACTCATTATACAACAGTGGTTTGAAAATTGACAGCACGCAGTTTGAGCAAAAAGACAAATTGGAGCAGCACGGCAACAAAATTATGCAGTCTGCGGCGTTAAATGATATTTTTAATCAATAAAACATAATAACCGATGAAAAAAACAAAACTCTTCACGGCCATTATGTCAGCGGGTTTGCTGACGGGGTCGATAGGTTTTACCTCTTGCGAGGACGAAGAAGGCAATAGTTTGTTGAGCAATATTGTGAACGTTCTTTTCGGCGGCAACGAGTATGCTCAAAATTCAGGCGATAATTATTTCGGCTGGTTTGCTAACGATGAAGATACGGAGCATCAGGCGCAAGACATTTTGTTGTCAACTACAAAGACTTCTGAGAGACTCTCTTCTCAGAATTTGCCTTCAAAAGTGGACTTAACGGATAATCTTCCGCCTATTGGTAATCAAGGACAGTACGGAACTTGTGTTGCTTGGGCAGTGGCTTATAACTGCCGCACATTTTTGTATTCAAAACAGAAGGGACTTTCAAAATCGGCGTTGAAAAATGCTTCTAATCAATTCAGTCCGAAAGACTTGTTTTGGTCGATTGATGACTCTTACAAAGGTTCAGGCTGTAACGGTACTAACTTTGAATATGCTTTTGACGTGATGATTTCGCGCGGTGTTGCAACACAGAGCGACGTGCCTTACACTAACCTCGGAAACTGTACAAAAAACACTTCGGCGGGCAGCGCAACGGCAGGAAAGTACAAAATCAAATCTTTCCGCCAAATTAAGGTTGACAAGCAGACAATCAAAGAGTATCTTGCTAACGGACAGTTAGTTGTATTTGGTGCGCAACTCGGCGATGAGTTTATGAACGCCAATTCTTCGAGCGTGCTTTATTCTCAGACATACGGTTATACTGGTCAGCACGCATATCACGCTATGGTTTGTTCGGGTTACGACGATACAAAAGGCTCTAACGGCGCTTTCAGAGTTGTTAACTCTTGGGGTGAAAATTGGGGTGATGACGGTTATATTTGGGTAGACCAAAACTTTTTCGTAGGCGGCGGCTTTGCATACTGCGCATACGTGGCTTACAACATCAACGACACCGAAGTAGACGACAACACCAACACCGTTGACGATAACAGTAAAGCAAGCGGCGACGATTTGGTTGCTTATTCTCTTAATGATGAGGATGCTACGGTTGACAGATTGCAAGAAATATATGGAGATGATTATTCATACTCAGAATTGAAAAAATATGCTGATGACCCTGCTTTCAGAATTTCTTACTATAATGTTTACAATGCAGGCAACACAACTATTTCCGCTTCTAACAATTGGGCTATTTGTCTTTTGTATTACAACGCTTATAATGCCAACGATTACGGCATAATTCTTTTGGACTATTATACCGATCAGTTAGGAAATAATGACGAATACAACGGAAATTGGACAGATGAAGATAATCCTCAGCCGGCATCTTATCTTGGCGTTTCGGCTCAGGGATATTCTTGGAATCACTTTGACATTCCGAGCGGTCAATGTGTGGCGCAAGTTGTAAATCCGAGTGAAAAGGATTTCAAATGGTCGTATAAAATGCCGAGCATTACGGGCGATTATTATCTGATTCTTTTTGCTGACGCTTTTGACGGAATCGACGAAAGCAACGAGGACAACAACTATTGTTATTGGGGTGATAAGGACGGTAATCCTATTCATTACACTAACGGTGTTCCGTCAAGCAATTCGATTTCAAAAATCAAAAGTGGCTCTAATTTACAGTCAGTTGTAACTTCGGCTAACGTTAACGCTTATTCAACCGACGAAATTGCGGCAATGATTTGCGCTCACAAGAAATCAGGCGAACTTTCTAAGAAAGCCGCTGCATGGAAAGCCGGAAGAACTGTTTTGCCTAAGAAGTAAACCAATTAAAAAATTTAAAAATATGAAAAGAAAACATTTGATTTTAACTGTTATTTTCGCGTTGTCGGCAATGCTTGTAATGCCGTCTTGCGAAGTGTTGCTTCAAGGTATGAACGGCGGCAGTACCACTACCAACAACAATACCAACAATAATAATAACAACGGTCAGAAAACCAATACGAATACCAACGGTGGCACTACTTCGTTAGGCAAAAAAACTAACGGAAGTACTTCCAATTCTTCGAGCGGTACTTCGTTAGGGAAAAAATAGTGATAAAAAAAACCGGTCTGATGACCGGTTTTTTTTATTCCACCCTTATTCCTATCATTGTCATATCGTCTACCTGCTGACGTCCGTTGCGCCATGTTGTGATGGTATTATGAAGGATTGCGCATTGTTTACCGAGATCCTCTTCTGCAAAACTTATCAGCAAATTATGCAAGTTCTTGCCCAAAAATTTGCGCCCGAAACCTCTTGTCTCGCCACCTAATTGGTCTTGAATGCCGTCAGAATACATATAAACCATATCTCCGTGTTCAAGCGGTATGCTGAGCGTTTGAAAACAATCTTCCCTGACATACCTGCCGACCGGCATTGTGTCGCCTTTTAATTTTATTGCCGTACCTTTGCGGACAATAACAGCCGTTTGGTTTGCAATAGCGTAACGCAGTTCCATTTTTTCAAAATCAAAACAGCAAACCGTCATATCCATACCGTCGTCAACGGTTTTGTCAGCCTCCGAAATTAACGTTGTTTTCAAGAACGTTCTCATTCTGTCAAGCACACTGCCGGGATTTGCAGCGTCGTTTTCGGTAGACATAAACTCTTTCAGTGACGAAATGCCGAGCATGGACAAAAAACCGCCCGGAATGCCGTGTCCCGTACAGTCAGCGGTTATCATAACAGAATAACGCCCGCATTTTACTGCTCTGTAAAAGTCGCCGCTGACAATATCCCTCGGACGGTAATATACAAAATTTTCTTTGAAAACCTTATCTACGTCTTTTGTCGAGGAAATCACTGCGCCTTGTATGTGGCGGGCATATTCGATGGAATTGATGAGTTTTTTGTTGACGGTTTCCACTTCGAGCCATTGTCCGGTGATGACGTTTTTCTGAATTTCGATTTCGGATTTTTGCTTTTCAATTTCAGATTTTTGATCTTCTATTTCTGCTTTTTGAGTGGCAAGTATGCGGTTTTTGAGCATAAGAGTGTTGTTGGCTTTGCGCTTTATTCTTAACAATCTGAAAATGTAAAATGTAAAAAACGTTATCAAAAGTATCAGACAGCCGAGCGAAATAACGGTTATCCAAAGTATTTTTTTCTCGGCTTCAATGCGCTTTTGTTCCAAACGCTCGTGTATTACAGCCTGTTCTGCGTGAAAATTGGCAATACTTGTTACAGAACTGTCGCTAATGTATTCGATACGGCTTTCGTACATTTTTGCTTGATATTCAAAAGCCATTTTATAATTACCGAGTTTTTCGTAAATGCTTGTCATTTCGGAGTTGTAAATTTCAGCGGCTTTGGAGTTGTGGTCTGCGCCGAGAAATTTTTTTATAGAAACCATTTCTTCAAGTGCCTCTTTGTATTTTTTCTTGTAGACAAGGTAGTCAACGTATGTGTAACAAAGCAGAATGTGGTTTGCAAAATCGCTTTGGTCTAAGAAATAATTGCCGACTTTTTTAATATAAAAATAGCAATAGTCCGCTAACTGCTCGTCGCCGTTTTCCAATGCTTCTGCTAAATAAACTTGGGCAAGAGAGTTATACGAAAAGTTTAAGTATGAGTTGTAATAGTTGTCGTTTGTTTTATTGGTTGAAAGTATGTTAATAGCCTTTTTCAGATATTCTTTGGCTAATTTTATGCTGTCCTTGATGTTGATGTAGCCCAAATAATAGTAATCCAAACCGAGATTCATGGAATTGTGTGCCAAGGAATCCAACAAAATGGCTTTGTTGAAATATGTTTCAGCCATGTCTCTTAAACGTATTTTCAGGCTTGCAGACCCGGCGTTTCTGAAAACCATCGTTAAGCCCGTAGTATCGTACTTTGCCGAGAAGAGTTTTTCTGCCTCGTTAAAAAAGAAAAAAGAACTGTCTTTCATTTTTAAGTTGCTGTAACACTGAGCCATAAGAACATACGCATTAGCCTGATGCAAACTATCGTGAAGGCTTTTATAAATGTTGCAAGAGTTGATTGCGTGAGGCAGGGCTTGTCTTGATTCGCTTTTGTACCAATATGCCCTTGCAAGTTTAAACGAAGTGGAGGCTATCATTACGTGGTTTTTCTTCGGACAATATTGTAAAGTGTTGAGCAGATATTTTATCTGCATATCGTAATTGTCCGAATATAGTGCGGCGTTGTAATAATATATTGCCGTAAGGCTGTCGGGGGTGTTAATGTCTATTAGTTTCAGATAATCGTATGGCTTTTTTGTACGGTCTTTCTGAGCAAATACTGTCTGTATCGACAACGCAGACAGCAGTATACAACAAGTTAATAACTTGCATATCAGTGTTTTATTGATAGTATGATTTTTTTTTGCCATTTCTTAGTAGTGTAATATTGCACCGCAAATGTAACAAAAAGAAATACTTTTTGCTAATGTTACGAAAAAGTTAACGTAAAGTTTAAGAAAAAAGCGTATTTTTGCACTCTAAAAAATGAGATTATGCTTGTCTTAAAACTTTTTTGGGAGTTTTTTAAAATAGGGGCGTTCACTTTCGGGGGCGGTTACGCGATGATTTCGATGGTAAAAACCGCGCTCGTGGACAAACGCAAATGGCTCAACGAGGACGAATTTTGGGAATGTATTACTCTGGCGCAGTCTTTACCGGGGGTTTTTGCGATTAACATGGCACTTTATACGGGTTTCAAAATTTCGGGCAAAAGCGGCTCTTTGGGCGCGATGGCGGGTGCGGCTCTTCCGTCAATGATAATTATAGTTCTTGTCGCCTCTTTCATTCAGAATATCAACGGATTAAAAACGGTAAAAGATATTTTTGCGGGGATAAGACCGTGCGTTATTGCGCTGATTTTAGTTCCGGGCTTGACGATGCTGAAAAAAGCAAAACTCGACCGTCGGACGTTTTGGATTCCTGTTTTGGCGTGTTTGGCGGTGTGTCTGCTTGGAATTTCGCCAATGTATTTTATTATTGCGGCGATAATCGGAGGAATTATCTGGGCAAAATTCGTAATTCGTAAATCTTAAAAAAAAATGGTTTTCTTACAACTTTTCTGGGTGTTTTTCAAAATCGGACTGTTCGGCTTCGGCGGCGGTTATACGATGGTCTCGATGATAAGAATGGAAGTCGTTGACACTTACGGTTGGATGACGGCGGGCGAATATGCGGATTTATTAGCGTTGTCGCAGATGACTCCCGGACCGATTTCTATAAACGCGGCTACGTTTGTGGGTTTTACTCAGGGCGGAATTTTGGGTTCGCTGATTGCGACTCTGTCTCTGTGTCTGCCGTCGGTAATTCTGATGTCGTTTGTTATCGCGCTGTTTTTCAAGCACAAAGAATCTCCATACGTTAAAAAGCCGATGGCGTTGATGACTCCTGTTGTGGCGGGTCTGATAATTTCGGCGGCGGTTATGATGTGCGACAAAGAGAGTTTTACATCGGTGTTGAGTTTTGTGATTTTCGGCGTAACTGTTGTGGCGCATTATTTTTTCAAAGTCAACCCGATTCTGTTGATTGTTTTGTCTGGCATAGCGGGCTGGCTTTGGGGAATTTACAATTAATCCGCCTTCAAGTCTTTTTTCTTAACGGCGTCTTTGCATAAGAAAATGTACGTCGTGTTAAGTTTGATATAATCTTCCGACATATACCAAATGCCGTCGTAACCGTAGTTTTTGCCCCAAGAATTTTTTACCATGTAGTATTTTTTGCCGTCTTTGTTTTTGGCAATTCCGAAAATCACCATTACATGGTCGTAGGTAAAAGTCCAATTATCCCACAGTTTTTGACGGAGTTGCTGTGTTACGACAGTGCCTTCGGGGAGTTGCGCCGTGCCCTCGTCAAAATTTCCGCTGACATCGCCGCCCCAAGCCACGCAGAAGCCTTTTTCTACGGCGCGGTCAAGAATGGACATGAGCCTGTTTATCGGCAGGTTGAAACTCGGTCTCGGACGCCATTTGTGCAACGCTTCTATTACAAAATTTTCGTAAAACGGGTGGTGCGTAAAACTCGTCAAACTTATGTAATTGTTCCAATCAATGCCGAGACTTGCGGCAAAAGTTTTCGGCGTGTAAGTTTTACCCTCGTATTCAAAAGTCTCGGGACATTTGCCGATGTAGCGGTCAATAATATGCTGAACAGAATCCTGCCAACCGTCCATTGTTCTGACCCAATATATCAGCCCCGGAGCGTCGGCATTTTGAGAATGGTTAGTGCCTGTTCCGTAGTATTTTACGGTTTTGATGAGGTCGGGCATAAAACACTCGAAATTTGCTAACGAATCGCCGACAAGACTTCCCGGCAGAGGCATGGCGTTTTCGGGACAGATACCGTATTTTTTTATGACTTCAAAAGCGTCGTCTGTTGCTCCGCCCTGATTGAACTGGCTGAAACCGTGCATTCTTACGTGGTGTTCGGCACAGTCCATATAGTCCTTGTTAGCAACGAACATTTCGCAAAGGTCGTAGGTTTTGCCTGAAATTCTGAGGATTTCGCTTTCTATAAAACCGAGTGAGGCAAAGTCCCAGCACGTTCCGCTGCGGTATTGGTCTTTTACTGAGGTAATTGGGTTTTCCTTGATGGTGGTGAAAGTCTGGGCAGAGGCTGCGAAACAGAATAATGTCAGGGAAATAAATAGAAATGTTTTTATCATAATAAATGTGTATATAAAAACGTAGAGACGCGATTAATAGCGTCTCTACAATCAATTAAAATAAATTATTTTGTTACCTTGTCGAATGCCTCCACAAACCTGTCGATTTCCTTTTCGGTGATGCAGAGCGGCGGAATAAGGCGAATAGTGTTGACACCGCCGGAAAATCCCGTGAAGATGTGCTCGTCGAAAAGCAATTTGTTGCGGATTTCGGCAGCATCGGCAATTGTCTCAATACCAACCATCAAGCCTTTGCCTCGAAGGTCTTTAATTGCTTTGTGCCCCTTTAACTTGCCGAAAATGTATTCACCCATCTTGGCGGCATTTTCCACGTAATTGTTTTTCAACATAACGTCCACAGTGGCGAGAGCAGCCGCACAGCCAAGATGATTGCCACCGAATGTGGTGCCGAGCATACCAAATTTTGCGGGGATTTCGGGGTTAATCATAATTGCGCCAACGGGGAAACCGTTTGCAATGCCCTTTGCCAACGAAATGATGTCCGCTTTTACGCCTGAATGTTGATGTGCGAAAAATTTACCAGTACGTCCATAACCCGACTGAATCTCATCAATAATAAGGAGCGAACCGTTCTTGGTGCAGAGTTCGCGTAAGTTGGTAAGAAATTCTGTTGTGGGAATTTTTACGCCGCCAACGCCTTGAATGCCTTCGATAATTACGGCGGCTACATCACCATTCATAACTTTCTTAACTGATTCTATATCATTAAGTTCTGCCCAAAGTACGTTGTCGGTTTTGTTGATTGGAGCCTGAATAGCGGGACTGTCGGTAACAGCCACAGCGAGCGAAGTTCTGCCGTGAAAAGCCTTTCTGAACGCAATCACCTTGTTGCGGTTGGTGTAGAATGAGGCAAGTTTCAGCGCGTTTTCATTGGCCTCTGCGCCGGAGTTTACGAGGAAGAGTTTATAATCGCTGTAACCGCTGATTTTCTGCAACTTCTGCGCCAATTCTTCCTGAAACGGTATGCGCACCGAATTGGAATAAAAACCGATTTTCTGAATCTGTTCGGTGATTCGTTTCACATAGTCGGGTTGCGAGTGTCCGATGCTAATAACACCGTGTCCGCCATACAAATCCAAATACTTATTACTCTCAGTGTCAGTGAGTTCCAATCCTTTGGCACTCTCTATTGCTATTGGAAACAACTTAAAAACTTCAAATGTGTTCATTTTGATAAATTATTATTGTATTGGTTGCAAATTTACGATTTTTTTTGATACCAACTTCAAAAAACATCAAATAAATTGCAGAATCGCCATCTTAACGTATTTTAACAAAAAGCAACAACGTGTTTCTTGACACGCATCTTTTGTCGTTGTAATTTTGCGGTGTCAATAATCAACAAAAATTTAGCATTATGGAAGTAAAAGAAATTTTGAAGAATCTCCGCGAAAAACACAACCTCACTCAGGAACAGATGGCGGAGCGCGTACACACCACACGTCAGGCGATAAGTCGTTGGGAGACAGGCGAAACTCAGCCCAACACCGAAATGCTCAAAACTCTTTCCAAGGAGTTTGGCGTTACAATCAACACCTTGCTCGGCTCGCCGCAAACATTGTTTTGCCAGTGCTGTGGAATGCCGCTCACTGACGATTCGATGGTAAGCCTCAATCCCGACGGCAGTTTCAACGAGGAGTATTGCAAATGGTGCTACACCGACGGCAATTTCACCTACAAGACCAAAGATTCGTTGCTCGAT
>JAEEGL011736875.1_pt1 | contig 15491 bp, 10 predicted proteins | sample 9134231 | NCBI WGS metagenome assembly JAEEGL01 (sample SAMN16246548, study PRJNA631951) | gut metagenome | biome: gut microbiome; feature: rumen; material: fiber-attached | host: Bos | place: Iran: Karaj | collected 2018-10
GCTCACAATATTAAGAAGGGTCTATTCATGTCTCAAATGGAGGCTAAGAAGGCTACTGAGTGTGGTTATTGGCCAACATTCAGATTCAACCCAGATCTAGCTAAGGAAGGCAAGAACCCATTCACTATGGATTCTAAGGCTCCAGATTGGTCTAAGTACAATGACTTCTTAATGAACGAAGGTCGTTATGCTCAATTAACTAAGGTTAACCCAGCTAAGGCTCAAGAATTATTAGATTGGAACTTAAAGGATGCTCAAAAGAGATACAATCACTATGTTGAGCTTGCTAATAAGGAATTCCCTAATAAGTAATAGCATAAATAATATTTAAAATTAGGTGAACACATATGTGTTCGCCTTTTTTTTTGCCTTTTTTATATAAATAATGATATAATAACTACAAATGTTGAAAAAATATGAAAAAAAATAAAAAAAATGAACTATTTTACCAATAAAGTAGCATTTTAATTTGTTTAAAGGATGTGAAGAAATGAATATAGAAGAAATTATAGATGAATTTAGAACAGCAAACTATACTCATTTTGATCAATTTTATAATGAAACGAAAAAGACAGTTTTTTTCGCAATCCTTTCAATTATAAAGGACACATCCGTTGTTGATGATTTAATGCAGGATACATATGTTAAGTTCTTAGAGAATATTAATAAATATACAGCTAAGACTAATATTAATGCCTATTTATCAACTATGGCACATAATATTGCTATCAATTATTATAATAGAGAAAAAAGGCTAGTTCATGATGATGAAATCATTGATTACCAGCAAGCTCCAGATAATAATGATAAGGAGAATAAATATCAATATGTAGAGGTAATGGAATTACTTAAAACATTAGATGATATTTCTAGAGAAATTGTTGTATTACATACTATTAATGATTTAAAGTTTAAGGAAATAGCTAAAATAGTAGATAAACCATTAGGTACGGTTTTATGGATTTACAATAAGGCTATTAAAGAATTAAAGGGAAAGGTAGGTGCTAATGATGAAAAATAATGATATTAAGTTTATGCTTAAGGAAGCTGCAAATAAGCAAGAAATAAGCGATTTACAGGAAAGAATATTAAGTAATGTAGATATCACAAAAATTAAAGAAGAACCAAGGTCAGTAGCACTTCCAAAGAGAAAGATTAATTTCTTCCCACTTGCTATGGCAGGTGTAGCTACGGCTGCATTAGTATTAACCTTATCTATTACTATTGGCGTTATGAATAATAATACAAATACTAATAATCCCGTTAATCCTACAGTTGATCCAAATCAACCTGTTGTATTTGATGAAATAGAAATGACTAAGCTTGAAACATTTTATTCTTCATTTACAGTAAATGATGCACCTAATATGATTAATGTTGTTAATACATTTAATAATATTTCATATGATGTAGTAGATGGAAGAATAGTAGATTCTAACAAGAATCTAAAGCCAGATATGGAACAAGCTATCGTTAATGATGTTAATCCTTATATATATAATATTGAGGATATGCTAAATTTAACTGAAATCACAACATCTACATTAAAGGCCAATACAAATCAGGATTATGATTATAAGTATCTTATTGAGGTAACTAATCTGAATTATAAATATTATATTTATTATAATGAGACATTAACTGAAGAGAAGAATGCAGATAAAACTAATTATAAATATAAGGCTGATTTAACTGGCAAGGTTGTTTCTGGTGATAATGTATATGACTTTACTGGTGAGAAAAGAATTAAAAATTCTAAGCTTACCTATACTACAAATATTACTGTAGCAAATAATGAGTCTGTATCAGTAACTGAAATATTTACTGTTAATCATGATTTTACAATTAATTATGATAAATTCGAATATAGATATTCTTATCAAAACGGTGAAAATGTAAAGAATACTGAAATAACTGAGAATTTTAAAAATGAAAAGATAGATAATATCAGATTCATCGCTAATAAGGGTAAAATGAATGAATTTAAGATGACTATTACTACAAAGGATAATGCCTATATCAATTGCTCAATAGATGGTAGAAATAGTGAGGTACTTTCTATTACAAATAATAATGGAGAATACACATATAAATTCAAAAATTCAAATAATGAATATAAAAAATAAAAAAATTAATAAATCACCAATAAAACGTTTTTATCAATTGTTATAAAGGTGTAAATGGAAAATAGAGTTCTAATCAAACTCTATTTTTTATGGAAAAAAATGAAAACGTTTTAAAGAGGGAAGAAAATGAAAAAGAAGACTTTGTTATTTGGTTTAGCAATGATAGCTACTGCATCAATCACATTAGCTTCATGTGTTAAATCTAGTACACCAGCAGGAACTAGTGTACCAGCAGAAACTCCATCTACAACAGTAAATGGTCAGGAGCCAGAGCAATCTACATCTAATGGTGGACAGGCGACTCCTACATCAACACAAGGTGCTGCAACACCAACTACAACACAGGGTGGACAGGCAACTCCTACAACTAGTCAAGGAGGACAAACTCCAACTAGTTCAACTACAGAGGATGAGGATGATGAAATTACCACAGGCTATGGAACTGGTTTAACTGCATTTTCAACTTTGAAATCACATTTTACTGGAAAGGATTCTAAAAACCGTGTTCAGTTAGAAGATGATTTAACAGTTAATGGTTTTACCTTTGGTAAAAAATCTATATTAGATTCCAATGATACAATATTAAATACTCAAGGATCAGTAGTTGAAATTAATTTACCTTCTACAGGAAACATAATTTTAGCTGCAACATGGGCATCTGGTGATAATGGTAAGTTATATGTATATAAGGTTGATGGTGAAAGTGAAACAGAAGTATTTAAATCAACTTCATCAATATCTAATAAGGGTACTGTATCACTTGATTTTTCTAATAGTCCATTAGGCGCTGGAGTATATAGAATTAAAGGACTAAAGGATAAGGATTCAACAGGTGCATCTTTAGCTATCACTAAGATTTGTTATGAAATAGCATTAGAAAAGTTTACTGTAAGCTTCCATCCAAACAATGGTGATACAATTGAAGTTCAACAGGTAACTAATGGTAGAACAGTTACTTTACCTACTGTTTCAAAGAGTGGCTATAAACTTGAAGGTTGGTATACAACTTCAACATTTGATTCAAATACTGAATTTACATCAACTACACAGGTTACAGCTAATTTAGATTTATATGCTAAATGGCGTGAACTTACTCCTGATGAGAAGGCTACAGTAACATTTAGTGTAGGTAGAACTGATGTTACATATAATTCAATCGATGTAGAAAAGGGTAAACCTGTTGTTACTCCTCAAGCAATAAACGTTAATGGTTATAGATTTGATGGCTGGTATACTAATGAAGGCTGTACAACAAAATATACAGGTGGAAATATTAATTCTAATACTACATTATATGGTAGATATATTCAACAATGTATCATAACATACAAGGATAGCTCAAATAATTTAATAACTACTAAGTCTGTAGATTACGAAACTGCATTCCAAAATGTTGAATCAGTTACAGCTCCTTATATTCAAGGAAAGATTTTTGAATATTGGGTAAAGGAAGGTACAACTGTAGAATTTACAGGTACTGAGGATATTACAACAAATATTACATTAGTTGCTAAATATAGAGATCAGACAGCAGCAGACGTAACTATTAACTTTACAGCTCAGGAAGGCTTAGCGGAGGCAGCATATTTAGAATTTGATAAGTATGATGCAGCTGAAGCTTACTCATTATATAAAGTAGCAGATAATGGTACTACAACAAAGCTTACTGAAAAGAATTATTATGTAACAGAAACTCAAACTTCAGCTAGGATTGATATTTTAGGCTTAAGTGCTGGTAATTATAAATTCATGGTTGCACCAGTTATTGCTGGTAATGATGTAGTAAGCCTTGGTAAGCAAACTAATACACTTGCAGTCGAAGCATATGATAGATCTGGATTTGCTTTCTTTAATTATAATGAAGGTGTTGGTGCATATAAGGATAATGGTGAATTAAAGGATAACGCTATTGTATTATATGTTACTGATCAAAATAAAAATACTGTAACACTTTCATATGGTGGTGTAACAGTAACGGGTATTGGTAATATTTTAAACTCTGTAGGTGCTGACAATGGTTCTGGTACAGCATCAAATGGTGGTAAAGCAAATACAAACCAAGGTATTATTAAAAAACTAGGTGATAATAATATTCCTCTAGTTGTAAGATTTGTAGGATGTGTATCTAATACAGGTCTATATCAACGTTCTACATTTAATGCAAGCTCAGCTCCATTAATTAATGGTTTGACAATCTATGATTCAATTGATAATGGTGGTACAGATGGCGATAATGGTCATATGGCTAGAATGAAGTCAGGTAAGAACATTACAATAGAGGGTGTTGGTTCAAATGCTACTATTGATGGTTGGGGATTCCATTTCATGGCTGAATCTTCATCTCCTACTTTAGGAAAGAGCTTTGAAGTTAGGAACCTAAAGTTTATCAATACTCCAGAGGACGCAATCGGTATGGAGGGTATTCAAGCATCTAAGAATGCTTCAAGTGATTTATCGGCATCAGTAGAAAGATGTTGGATTCATAATAACGAATTCTATGGTCCATCTATTTCATCTCCAGCAGAATCAGATAAGTCTGAGGGTGATGGTTCATGTGACTTCAAGCGTGGTCAATATTTAACAGTAAGTTATAATTATTTTGAGGGTTGCCATAAGACTAACCTAGTTGGTTCAGCAGATTACTCTCTACAATTCAATTTAACTTACCATCATAATTATTGGTATATGTGCAAGGCTAGAGGCCCATTAACAAGAAGAGCTAATGTTCATATGTATAACAATGTATTCTATGGTCAAACAGATTATGCAATGAATACAAGAGCAGATGCTTATATTTATTCAGAATATAATTTATTCTATGCATGTAAGAGTCCACAAGCAGTAGAGGGTGGAGCAATTAAATCATATAATGATTCAATTTCAAGTGTAATTTGGAATAAGGGTTCTCAAGCAACAGTAGTTACAGATAAGTCAACTAGAGTTTCAAATAATTGCCAATTCTCAGCTAGAAATATTAATTATTCTAATTTTGATACTGACTCAACTCAATCTTATATCCCATCAAATGATTATTATTTACAAGAGGATGTAACTGAGGCTAGAAAGGTAATCTATGCACGTTGTGGTGTACAAAAGAATACATTAATTGATCCATCAACAGTTTCTATGTCAGATATATCTTATGTAAATGAGGTTATTAAGAACGCAACTGTACATGATTTATCAGTTCCTTCAACAACAACTAATATTGGTAAGATTAGTAAGAATATTTATGCATTTAGAATTACTGATTATGCAACAGTAACTATCGACACTGGTAGTGCAGGTGTATTATTAAATGAAGCAGGTGTTCTAATGTTAGAAGGAAATGGTACATGTGTATTAACTCCTGGTATCTATATTGTTCAACCAATTACATTCCAACCTGGTAGTGCATTAGGTGGTAAGATAACTCAATTACAATTTAAGGAATTTACATTATCAAGTTTAAAGCTTGAGTCATATGATTCTTCAGCATTCTCAGCTGCATTAATCGAGGCATTTGAAAATGCATGTAGTCAAATTCCTTCAACTATTACATATACAAATGCATGCTACAGTGCTTTATCAAAGGCATTATCAGCATATAACGCTATACCTCAAAATGCTAGAGATAATGTATCAGCTCAATATACATCTTTAACTAATAAGATTAATGAATATGTAGCTTTAGGTGTTTCTTATGTAGAAGGCTTAATTGATGCTATTCCAGCAACAGTTACTACAGAAAATTCAAGCTTAGTAATAACTGCAAGAAATGCATATAACGAATTAGTAAATGTAGCACCTTCAGCTGTAGTATCTAATTACAATAAGCTAATAACAGCAGAAGGTCAGATGGAATCTATTGCAAAGGATATCTTCATTTCATTGGCAAATGCAATTCCTTCAACAATCACATATACATCTGAATGTAATACGGCTATTTCTAATGCAGAAACTGCATATGATTCATTAGATTCTGATCAAAAGAATGATAGTAATGTTAAGACAGCTTATACAAAGGTAACAAATGCTAGAAATACATATAATAGTTTAGAAAATGTTGTTCAAGTTAATGCACTAATTGAAGCAGCTAATAGCTTAACTTCTTATCAAGAAGCATATACTGCATACAATGCTTTATCTGCAAGTGAGAAGTCATCAGTTACAGGTTATTCAGATATGGTTGTAGCATACACAATAGCATTAATTAATGATATTGGAACAGTTACAACATCAAGTGGTGCAAAGATTACAGCTGCTAGAACTGTATATGATACTTTAACATCTACAGAAAAGGCAAATGTTACAAATTATGCTACATTAACAGCAGCTGAAGCAAGCTTTGAAGAAATTGGAGCGAGTGTAATTAGATGGTCTGCAGATGGTACATATGAATCTGATCAAATAACAGCTTCAGGAAATAAGAACAATAAAGAAGCTACATTTGGTTCAGAAAAATTCTCATATGGCCTAAAGCTTGAATCAAAAGCAGGTACTATAACAATTACTATTTCTAAGGCAATGAAGTTAACTGTATATCAAACAGATGGTTCTAAACTAAAGATTGATGGAACTGAAGTTGCAGTAGGTGAATTATCAAATTATAACTTAGCAGCAGGAACACATACAATTGCTAAGGGTTCTGGTTCAGCTATAGTTTATGCAATAGTATTAGAATAATAAAATCAAAGTTAAATATTATAATTTTTGAATATTTAATATTACTATAATTGCTTTAACCTCTCTAATCAGAAAAGTGGTAGATATTATCTACCGCTTTTTTGTTTTTTTAAATAAATATTCATATTTTACCAATAAAATGAAAAGCTGATTTGTTTTAAAAGTGTCAAGAATATGAAAGCATTAAATAGAGCCAATAACTCTATTTTAAAAACATCTTAAATGTAAGCGTTTTTGACAAAGGAAAAGAACGAGGAGAAAAAAATGAAAAAGAGAAAATTATTATTAGGATTATCATTAATTGCTTTTGCATCATTTGGTTTAGCAAGCTGTGCAAACTTTAATCATGCAACAAGCGGTACTACAATTGTAGATAAACCTTCAACATCTGTTGAGGCATCAACTGATGGAGAACCATCATCAAGTAATCAAGAGCTTGCGACTAGCACAAGCACTCAAAATAATCCAAATACAGGAGAGGCTACAAATCAAACACCAGCAACATCACAAGTTGAACAAACTAGCCCAGCAACAAGCCAAGCTAGTAATACTAGTCAAACAACTACTAGTCAGGTAACTCCAACTACATCTAGCCAGGCAACACCTACTAGAACAGGTAGTCAAACAACACCAACTACAACACAAACTCAGCAGCAACCAGTTGCTACATCAACTTCTCAGTATACTCAGCCTGCTGATACAAGTGTTATTAATATATTAAATTATGGTGGAGATCAGGAAAGCTTATATGCTGAATTTACTGGTCTTACAAGTGCAAATGCATATAAAGTTTATGTTAAGAATTCAAATGATTCTGATTATACTCAAATTGACCAACAATTAGTTAGATTATATAGATCTGGTATCGATTATTATAGATTTGATGCTGTAGGTATCACAAGCGGTAACTATTCATTTAAGATTGTTCCTGTAATTAGTGGTTCAGAGCACAATGATAAGGCAGTTACACAATCTGATATTGATGTAATAAGCTATGATAGAACAGGCTTTGCATTCTCAAGCCTTGCAGGTGAAAGTGGTAAAGCACCTGGTGCTTATAATAATGATGGTACTTTAAAATCAAATGCTCATGTTATTTATTTAACAGAAACAAATAAAACTACAGTTAAAGCAACTGTAGCAGGAGCAGAATATACTGGTATTGCTAATATTACTGGAGCTATCAAGTCTAAAAAGACTACTGATCCATATGCAATTAGAATTCTTGGTAAGCTAAATTATGAAAATACAGTATGTGAGGATATGTCAAAGTGGTATGCTATGGGCTGTAAGGAAGGTACAAATATCACAATAGAAGGCATCGGTAATGATGCTACAATGTATGGTGGTGGTGTAGGCTTCAATAAGTGTAGTTCAATAGAGGTTAGAAACCTTGGCTTCATTGAATGGGGTAAAGGTAATAGTGATTCAGATGCTGTTCAATTCCAAGGCTCTGAGCATGTATGGGTTCATGATAATGATATTTTCTATGGACATAAAGCATCTGGTGACCAAGCTAAGGGTGATGGTTCAGTAGATTTAAAGGATGATACAAAATATATGACTGTATCTTATAATCATTTTTGGGATTCAGGAAAAATGTCATTATGTGGTATGAAGAGTGAAACAGGTGAAAACTATATTTCATATCATCATAACTGGTTTGATCATTCAGATTCAAGACACCCAAGAGTTAGAACAATGACAGTTCACGTTTATAATAACTACTATGATGGTGTTTCTAAATATGGTGTTGGACTTGTACTTGGTGCACAATGCTTTGCAGAAGGTAACTATTTTAGAAGTTGTAAGAATCCATTCTTAGTTGGTGGTTTTGGTACAGATGGTAAAGCAAGTAAGTCAACATTCAGTGGTGAGAAAAACGGCTTTGTAAAAGCTTATAATAACCATATTGAGGGTGCAACATCATTACTATATGCAAATGTTGGAGCTGGTGAAGCTGGTTCAACTGGTGCAGGTACTCAAACAGATTCTGATGCTTATTTAGCTTCAACTAGATCAGAAGTAATATCTAATGAATATAAAAATGGAGTTGCATATTCTAATTTTGATACAAAGGTAGATTTAGGTGTAACAGCTGATCAAATTCAAACTCCTGAGGCTGCTAAAGCTACATTAATGCAATATGCAGGTAGAGTTTCAGGTGGAGATATTAAATATGCATTTAATAATTCAACAGCTGATACAAGTTATGATATTGATAATACTTTATCTCAATTATTAATTTCTTATACTTCTAAGATGGTATCTGTTCAAGGAATAGAAGGATCAAATTCTGAAGCTCAAGAACCAACTCCTACACCAGTGACAGTAACTGCACAAGAAGTAAATGCTATGATAGAAGCATTACCAGTATCAACTTCTGTAACTTTAGCTAATAAAACAGCAATTAATCAAGCAAAGGCTGCATATGATTCATTAGATGCTACTGAGAAGAATAATGTAACAGGCGAAAATGTTACTAAATTAAATGCATGTATTGCAGCTCTTCAAAGCATTCCTCAAGATAAACAAGTATTAACATTTGCAAATGGTGCATCTGGAGACAATTCTTTCTTTACAGTTAGTGGTAACCTTAAGAGTAATCCTGATGCAAAGACTTATGATGGTACAACTTATAAGACCGCTTTAAAAATGGAAAGTGCAACATCAATTAAGTTTACAACTACACAAAAGTCAAAGATTACTATCGTCACTGATTCTGCATCTAAGAAAATTAAGATTAACACTAAAAATTATACAACAGATGTTTCAGGTATATTAATACTTGAAAATGTTGCAGCTGGTGATATTGAAATTGTCAAAGGCGAAAGCATGAATGTTTATGCTATTATAGTTGAATAATAATTTTTACAAAGCTAGGGATAGAATATCTATCCCTTTTTTGCTTTGTTTCTTGAATATATTATAAATATATTCTAAAATAATTGTCGAGGTGGTTTACTTTGAAATATTTAATTGTATCAGATATACATGGAGCTTTAGATTCTGCTCAAATTGTATGTGATGTTTTTAAAAAGGAAAAATGTGATAAGATATTATGCTTAGGTGATATTTTATATCATGGCCCTAGAAATGATTTACCTAATGAATATAAACCAAAGGAAGTAGTAAAGCTATTAAATGAATATAAGGATGATATTATTGCTATAACAGGTAACTGTGATGCTGAAGTAGATGCTATGGTATTAGCATTTAAGTTTAATTATACACTTGATTTAGATATTAATGGCTTTAATGCTCATCTTGAGCATGGTCATCATTTAGATGAATTATTAAATAAAAATTATCAACAATATGATATTGTTTTATATGGACATACTCATATCCCTGATAATAGTGAAAAGAATGGCGTTAAATTCTTTAATCCAGGTAGTATTACTCTACCTAAAAATAATACAAAAAGAAGCTATGCTATTTGGGAAAATAATATAATTACACTTTATGATATTTTAGGTAATGTAATAGATACATTAAAACTTTAAATATAAATATTTAATTCATTGAAATACTACTCATTCTTTATTATAATAATATTGTGAGAGATCGATTCAAAATTATTAATATGGTGGTGAAAAAATGATTAGTAACCTGACTAGAGTTATAAGCTTTGATAAGATTGATAACTCAGAAATCTTAGATAGTAAATCTAAGGAAATGATAAAGCAATTTTTAAAGGTAGAAAGAAACTATCGTTATGCTTTAAATAAGATGAATACAAAGATAGAGAATATGAATGATTATTGCCAGATGAGCTATGCTCATAATCCTATTCATCATACGGAGGCTAGACTTAAAACACCTGATTCTATCATTGAAAAGATGAAAAGAAGAGGCTATGAAACAACATTTGAGTCATTAAAGGAAAATCTATATGATATTGCAGGAATGAGAGTAATCTGTAATTACATTAATGATATCTATCAAATTGTTCATTTATTAACATTACAAAAGGATATTAGAGTAAAGCTTAGAAAGGATTATATAGTTAATCCTAAGCCATCAGGATATCGTAGCTTACATATCGTATTTGAAATACAATTATGTATTTTGGATGAAACAATGTGGGTACCTGTAGAAATCCAGTTTAGAACATTAGCTATGGATATGTGGGCATCCCTTGAGCATGAGCTAAGATATAAGGCTAAGGATATGGTAAGTGAGGCAGAAAAGCATTCCTTAAGAACATATTCTGACAGCCTGTATGAAATAGATTTAGGTATGCAAAGATTGTATATAGATAAGACTGCTGGAGGCGGTAGAAGAGATGATTAATTTTGAAGAATTAGAAGCAAAGTATAAAAAGCTTGGTGTTCAAACTCCAACAAAGGATATGATTAAAACACCAGAGGAAATAGAAGGTATTAGAGAGGCAGGAAGAATTAATACATTAGTATTAGATGAGGTTGCTAAACACATTAGACCTGGTATTACTACAGAAGATATTAATACAATAGTTCATAATAAAACCTTAGAACTAGGTGGTATTCCAGCCCCATTAAATTATGAAGGATTCCCAAAAAGTGTATGTACATCAGTTAATGATGCTGTATGTCATGGAATACCAGATAAGCATCAGGTATTAAAGAGTGGAGATATTATAAATGTTGATTGTACAACTATTTATAATGGCTATTATGGAGATGCCTCTAGAATGTTTTTAATCGGTGAATGCGATGAGATATCTAAGGATTTAGTTAAAGTTACAAAGGAAGCTCTAGATTTAGCATTTAATACACTTAAGCCATATTCAAGATTAAGAAATATTGGATATGTAATTGAAAAATATGTTAAGGAACATGGCTATACTGTTGTTCATGAAATTGGTGGTCATGGAGTTGGTAAGGAATTTCATGAGGATCCATTTGTTTATCATTATGGTAAAAAGGATACAGGAATGGTATTATTCCCAGGTATGGTAATTACTATTGAACCAATGGTTAATGAAGGCTCAAGACATGTATTTTTAGATGCTTCAAACAATTGGACAATCTACACTGATGATGGTGGCTATTCAGCACAGTGGGAATACACTATCTTAATCGGTGAGGATAAATGTGAAATATTATCTCACTAGAATCGGGAGATTAGTGTGACATTTAAGGATAAAACAGAAAATAATTATAATTCATTTATTAAAGCACAGGATTTAATAAAGAATAATAGTATGATTAATTCATTACTGTCTAATGTAGAATTAAACATATTTCAGGAAGCTATTTATAAGGGAATAAAGAAAAAATTTAACACTGAAATACTATTTAATAATAATTCTATAATTGATAATATTTTGAAATATAAAAGATATAAAGAATGTGCTTTAGTATTTTCAAGTGGAATATTATCTAATAATACAGGTAAGCATAATACTCAAGAGGATAGTGTATTAAGATCTACAAATTTATATCCTATATTAGAAAAGAGTACTGTTTATAAGGGATTCTATTTACCAAATAAAAATAGTGGATTTTTAAAAGCTAATAATACTATTTATATTAAGAATGCATTAGTATTTAAAAACGAAGAATTAGTATTAATGCCAGATAATTGGGTAAATGCTGATTTTGTGTTTTCAGCTCCACCTGACTTATCTATTAATGATTCTGATAAGAAACAACTAGAAAGTATAATCTATAAAAGATTAAAGCTAGTATTTGATATTGCAGCTAAAAATAAAATAACAGTATTAATATTAGGTGCCTATGGATGTGGTAGTGCTAATAACTCTCCAACTATGGTTGCTAAAATATTTAAAGAGCTAATTAATGAGTATGATGGATACTTTAAAAAGATTATATTCTCGATAAAATGTAAGGATTTTAGTGATATAAATTATCATACATTTTATAGAATTATAACCAATAGCTAAAAAAGACCAAAAATTGGTCTTTTTTCTTATTGCTTTTGTTTTATTTTTACTTTAATTATTGTATAATATACAATAAGGAATATGGTTAGTCGTTTAAGTTACTAATAGTATAGATTATTAAATCATGTATTTATAAATAGAATTGTGGTGGAGGAAAAAATGAGAAAGAATAAGAAGAACAATAAAGTATTAATTGAAGATGATGAGAAATTCATTATATATCAAATGTCATATGGAACAATAACTGATCCAGATGCAAAATTTAGACCATCACAGGTATGCTCACCATATTTTGGTACAAGAGTATTAGATAGAATGGCTTATACAGATAATAAGGGTTCTAGAGATGTAGATTTTAATTATGATTATGCTAGAAAAGAGGATGAAAAGCATCTTACTGATGATGATATAGTTGAAAAGTATGGATCTAAATACCATGAATTCCACATTCTTGATAATGAAAAGATTGCAGAATATGCAGGAGTTAAGCTTACTAATCCTGAGGAGGATTTAGAAAACGAAGTTCTTCCTGAAAAGAAAAAGGAAACACCATTTGTTTCATCAATCGATGAGATTATGGAGGATGAAACATTAGAAAAGCCTGCTGATAATAATCCTGATGACGATTTATTAGATGAAAATATTGATATTAGTATTAATATTACTGCTGAGCCAGATGATGATTATCAATATAATTCAATCGATAATAATATGCCAAAGCCAAATCCTACAACTATTCCAAATTTCCTATTTGATGAAAAGGAAAAGAAGAATACAAATACAGATTTCACATTTGGTGATGATGAATTTGATAAGGAAGAGGATTTATCATTTGATAATATTCCTACAATGGCCGCTCCAGAGATTGAATTTGATCCACATAATAATGAGCCAATCGATAGGACTATGTCTATTGATGAGGCTATCAGACGTGCAAATAATAATGAATTCCCACCAGTTATGGAGAACAAGCCAAAGCCTGAGGTAAAGCCACAAACTACTAATGTTAAGGTTGAACCACAAGCTGAAAATAGATATGCTAATTATTCAATTCCTTATGAGGAGCTATTTAGTAAGAGTGATAATCTAAATGATGATCATCCAGCATGGCTTGAAGAAAAGAAGGAAATTATTAACTCTACACTTCAAAACTTCGGTGTTGATGGTGAGGTTATTGATTATACAAAGGGTCCTACATTTACATTATTTGAAATAATGCTTAACCCTGGTGTTAAAACAAAAAGAATTACCGAACTAAGAGATAACCTAGCTATGAACCTTGCGGTTACATCACTTCGTATCCTAGCTCCAATTCCTGGTAAAAATACAGTAGGTATTGAAGCACCAAATGATGTAAAGGATATGGTTAAGTTTGGTGATATATTATCTGATGATTTAATCCATGATAATAAGCCACTTAATGTTGCGATGGGTAAGGATATTTATGGTAAGCCAATTAACCAAAATATCGTTGAAATGCCACATGCATTAATTGCTGGTGCTACTAAATCAGGTAAATCAGTTTCAATTAACACAATGATAGTTTCATTATTAGTTAAGAATTCCCCAGAGAATTTCAGACTTATATTAGTTGACCCTAAGATGGTTGAATTTACATTCTATCAGGATATTCCACATCTTGCATGTCCAGTTATTACTGATCCACAAATCGCTGGTGAGGTATTAAAGTGGGCTTGTGAGGAAATGGATAGAAGATATATGGATTTAGCTAAATATCGTGTTAGAAATATTGAAGGCTATAACGATAAGAGAAAGGCAGATCCTTCAATGCCTAGAATGCCATTTATTCTAATCGTATTAGATGAGTTCTGTGATCTTGCAATGCAATGCGGTCAGGAGCTATCTGATAATATTGTTAGATTAACACAAAAAGCAAGAGCCTGCGGTATCCATGTATTACTTGCTACACAAAGACCAACTACAAATATTGTTAATGGTACAATTAAAGCAAATATTCCATGTAGAATTGCCTTTAGAGTTGCTTCAGCTACAGACTCTGTAACAATCCTAGATGAGGGTGGAGCAGAGGAATTATTAGGCTTTGGTGATATGCTAATAAAGACTACAGGTGCTCCAATGAGAGCACAGGGTGCTTATTTATCAGATTCAGAGCTTGAATCAGTATGCTCATATTTAGTTGCTAAATATGGACCTGATTATATGTTTACAATTGAGGATTTAAAGAAAAGCCTTAATAAATCACAGGCTGGAATTGGTGGTATTGGTGGAAGAGATACTCAACCAGAATCAGAGGAGCTATTATATAGTGTTGCTTGTTTCTGCGTTGACTCACAATCTTGCTCAATTAATTCAATTCAAAATAATTTCGCACTAGGCTTTAATAGAGCCTCAAGAGTAGTTGCGATATTAGAGGAAAGAAATATTGTTTCACCTAAAAATGGAACAAAGAGTAGAGACATTTTAGTTGATAGAAAGACATTGGCTGAAATGTTTGAACAGGAGTATATAGAAGATTAATTATGAAAAAGGAATACGTTACTGAGTTAGAAAATCACAATTTAACTAAAGAAAACTTAATAATAGTTAAAAAGAGAATGCTAACTAGAAACGTATTAATGTTTGTTATATTCTTGGTTATCTTACTTATTACTGCAGTTGGTGCACCAAGAATAAAAATATTTATAAAAGCATTCAGTAGTACATCTCATATATTTCAAATAATAGGTATAGTATTATATCTTGCATCTCTAACAACTATAGTTTTATATTATGCAATAATATTATTTCAAATTTATGTGAATAGGGATAATGATGAATGGGTATATAAA
>JAEEGL011885777.1_pt1 | contig 15491 bp, 13 predicted proteins | sample 9134231 | NCBI WGS metagenome assembly JAEEGL01 (sample SAMN16246548, study PRJNA631951) | gut metagenome | biome: gut microbiome; feature: rumen; material: fiber-attached | host: Bos | place: Iran: Karaj | collected 2018-10
ACTCTGGAGCGAGGACGGAAACGAGTTCAATTTCGACGAGCGCTCCTGCACTTTCTATTTCCACCCCTCTATCGAGAGGGTCGTCTGCCCGTTCGAGGAGCTTTTGAAAAGGCTCGACAAGGAACAGATCGGCTCGGATATCAGATAAGGCTCGTAAGCATGAAAAAGGCGGTTCGGATCGACCGAACCGCCTTGTGTTATTTTTGGATCACGCCGCCTCCTCCGTGGGGGCGGGGGTGTAGGGAAGGCCCTCCAGATCGCAGAGCGCTATGCTGAGGAGCAGCTCTTCGGCGGCCTCGCGAGAGAAACCCTGGAAATTGACTTCGAGATAAAGCTCCTCGTTCACGCGCCAGAGGTAATTCAGGCAATTGCCATCGGTCTCAATGAACCGGGCGACGCCGACGTCAAGCTCGGTATCGGCTTCGTCGATGACACGGCAGGAGTAAGAGTACTCTACGTTTTCATCGGCGCCGTAAGCGGAGGCGAAGATCTCAGCCTCGCTGAGCTTGAATTCCATGAACTCGGGAAGCAGATCGGGAACGAGCTGCGCGGAGCAGCTGGGAGCCGCGGTAAACCTGGTGAGCTTTACAAATCCCGCGAATCCGCCTTTTACGGGGAACATGGTGGGCAGTATTTCGGAAACGTCCTCGGAGTTGACGGGCTCCGCGGTATTGGCGGGCTCGGCAGGGGAGGAGGAATCGTTCTTGCCGGTCTTTTCGCCGGGATTTGTTTTGCTGGGATCGGGCAGCACGTTATTACCGGAAGGCTGCTCGGTCTCGATCACTTTGTCGCTCTGGGAGATGATATCGCCCGCGGCGGTCTTACCGTTCGAGCCGGGGAAGGGCAGCGCCCTGATAACGGCAAACGCAGCAAGTCCAACGACGAACACTGCCGCCGCCGCGCCGACGCCTGTCAGCACGCGCCTTGCCGTGCCGCGCTTCTTTCCGGCGGCAGGGAATACCGAAATGTTCTCCTTCCTTGCCTTCGCCTTGATGGAGGCGAGCATCGAAGCATAATCGACCTCGCTGTTTTCGGCTTCGGCAAAGTCCGAAAGAAGACGGTCTATTGCAGCGGACTCCTCTGGAGGAAGCTCGTTTTCCAAATTCAGTTCTTTGATATTATCCTTCATATCCGATCCCTTTTGCGCGCAAACGCTGCGCCATTATTTTTCTTCCCCGATTCATCCTCGATTTGACGGTCCCCTCCGAGACGCCGAGCGCATCGGCTATCTCAAGAACGCTCATCTCGGAAAAATAGTACATAACGAGAGGTTCGCGGTAAATATCGTCCATGCCGTTCAATACTTCGCGCACGGCGGCGCGCGTATCGTTCAGCGCGGCTTCATCCTCCGGAGTTGCTCCGGCGTCTGCGACCTCGGCGCCGACGGGTTCGTCGGAGAGAACTTCCTTGCTTTGACGGCGCTTGAAATCAAGCGCGGCGTTTACCGAAACGCGGTAAAGCCAGCCCTTGAGCTGCGCGTCGCTCATGGGCGCTATCTGGTCCATGCTGTGGAGCACCGTCATAAAAACGTTTTGGGTAACGTCCTCTGTTTGCTCCCTGTCGGATAGGACCCGATACGCCGCCCAATATACGAGCCTGGAATAATTCTCATATATTGTGTCGAAATCCCGTTCGGGCATCTGCAATCGACCCTCCTGAAGGACAAGCCCCTATTGCCCGCTTCATTTATATAACGCACGAGACGGGGCTTTGGTTCCGTTATTTTTGAAAAAAATACGATTTTTTATGATTTTTTTGGTACAAAAGATATTATAACAAGTATCGAAGCAAAAAACAAGAGCATAAGGAACGTATCGGCGGTTCGATCCCGCTGGAAGAAAAGTGAGTTATCCCCTCACAGATGCGCTGATAAGGATCTCCCTTCCTTGGCAGCCGCAGACGCGTCTGCCTCGGCATAAAGCTGAAAAAGGTATTGCCCGGGGCGGACTTCCCTGCGCTGACGCTTGGGAGGCCGCCCGTTGATCTGCTTTTTGAACATACGCCGGGATGTTCAAAACGGCGAACAACGCCGCCGCAGATCAACCCCTTTCGGGGTTCGATCCCTCAGGGCGAAAAACGAGATTTCCCCTCACAGATGCGTTGATAAGGGTCTCCCTTCCTCGGCAGCCGCAGACGCGTCTGCATCGGCATACGCCTAAAAAAGCCAAGACTTTGGCTTTTTCTTAACGGCGTACGCCCTTTCGGGGTTCGATCCCTCAGGGCGAAAAACGAGATTTCCCCTCACAGATGCGTTGATAAGGATCTCCCTTCCTCGGCAGCCGCAGACGCGTCTGCCTCGGCATACGCCTAAAAAAGCCAAGACTTTGGCTTTTTTCTTAACGGCGTACGCCCTTTCGGGGTTCGAATCCTGCGAAGGGAGGGTCAAATAAAAGCGGACCGCTTTGCGGTCCGCTTTTATTTGGCGCGCCCTGAGGGATTCGAACCCCCGACCTTCTGGTCCGTAGCAATAGAAATGAGAAGCAAAAAACTTAATAAAATCAAGGATTTTTCAATTCTGTGCAGCGCTTTTCAGGCTCTCTTTTCGTTCATTATGTGCGGTTTCTTTCCGTCTCAGCAGATAAGTGTGTTGGAAATCTGTGGTTTTGCTTTCCGCTTTTTGGCATTCTGGCATACGAAATAATGCCTATAGTTCAACGATTGAAGAGTAAAAACGTCTATACGGCTACAAGAGAAGGCATATTTATCAACAAACTGATTTGCATGAAAAAGGTGAATTGCTGTTACACAATGAACCCCTTGCTGCTTCTATTTGCTTTAATATCCGAAGTTTGCTCGAATATTATATCATAGGACAAATATGACCGCTCCATCTGGTATGCAGGAACCCCGTTGTTATCTGCCCACTCTTCAAGCTTGTTACGGTTATCGCCATATGAGTTTAATCCAAGATAGACCCCGGAAATTGCACCGGGGACACTCTTAATGATTGGGATAGGGCCACCATCATTTGAGATAATAGCCCGCCATTCTTTTTCATATGACCAATCCTTTGATTTGAATAGCAGAGGAGATAATGCGGCATATTTATCTTCTATGCCGCGCATATCCAGAATCATTGATGCATCAAATGGCTCCCCTGTATAAATAACAGGTAAAACTACTTGACATTCTCTTGGGAAACGAGACAGATCATATTCTAAGCAAAAACCTGCGTGCTTATTAGCGTAATGCCCCCACATCAAATTTGAAGAAGGGGTTTCGCTAAAACAACAGAGGCAGAACATATCCCTTAGCGGCATAAGATCTTCCTCGTATAAACGACTCAGGCTTTGAAAACTTGAGTCATCGCCGATTAAGCTTGTATTCCAAGCTTCACCGATATCGCGAAAGCGTTCTCTGAGGATCGTTTCATAATCTAAAAACCAGCGTGAATCAAGTGGGTCATTAAAATTCGCCGGGAGGTTAAAAGCCAATTCGGATTTAAACGAGTTTTCCTCCCAATGCTCAGACTCAAAACTAAAATACTTGTACAGCTTTTGTGGGCGATAGTATCTTGCTATTGCTGCCGCCTCTCGTGTTTTATAGTGACGAACACAATACTCGTATGCGCGAAACCAATCTTTTCCCAATTCGGATGCTTCCATGATATACTAGCCTGATTCAGCCTTTCTACATATAAATGCTTAAAAAATACTATAGTATTATAGCACTATATGTCAACAAATGACAAGTTTGGGATTTGAACCATGAACTGAATAGGGATTTGAACCACGAACTGAACCATGAACGGACACCATCCTGGCCGGCATAATTCTAAAGATAATGTTTGTATGATTACATCGAATATTCACTTTATTCGCTTTATTCGCTTTATTCGCTATTGACACAGCGAATAAAACGGTTATAATATAATTGATGAAAATACAGGAGGTTGCGGTATGCCTTTTGAAACGGAAACGATAGAATTCAAGTCTCAGTTTACCGAAGAGGTCTATAAAGAGGTCATAGCTTTTGCAAATACTGAGGGTGGGATCGTTTATGTTGGAATCGATAATGAGGGTAATGTTGTTGGTCTAACAGATGTGGATAAGGACTTTACCCGTATCACCAATGGTATCCGCGATGCAATAATGCCGGATGTTACAATGTTTGTTCAGTTTACACTTCAGGAGAACAAAGTCGTGAGGATCACAGTGAACGAAGGCACAAACAAGCCCTATTATCTTAAATCAAAGGGTTTAAGGCCGAGCGGTGTATACGTGCGGCAGGGGGCTTCAAGTGTTCAGGCTTCTCCTGAGGAGATTCGCAGAATGATCAAACTGAGCGACGGCGACACCTTTGAAACCATGCGTTCTCAGGAACAGGATCTGACATTCAGCGCGGCCAAGCAGGCGTTTGAACGTTACAACGTGGAGTTCGGAAGTGCAAAATTCCGTGCACTGGGATTGATTCAGGAGAAGGATGGTCTGTTTACCAATTTAGCTTTACTGCTTTCAGATCAGTGTTTGCATACCACGAAAATCGCGGTGTTTGGCGACGAAGCCAACACGATTTTCAAGGACAATAGGGAATTTAGCGGGTCGTTGTTCACGCAGCTTGAAGATGCTTTTAACTATCTTATGCTTTGCAACCGCACCGTTGCATCTTTCAAGGGCTTGGAACGCATTGAAAAGCAGGATTATCCTGAAGAAGCCATTCGTGAAGCTTTGCTTAATGCTTTAGTCCATCGGGATTACGGTTTCAGCGGAAGCATTATTATAAATGTAAACGATAAACAAATGGAGTTTATATCGATTGGCGGCTTGCTCCCGGGATTATCTGCTGAGGATATAAGAGCGGGGATATCTCAGCCTCGAAACAAGAATCTGGCAGAGGTCTTTCACAGGCTCAGGCTAATTGAAAGCTATGGTACCGGCATTCGCAGGATCTATAACCTTTACGCGGATTGTCCGGAACAGCCGCGCATAGAAGTAACGCCCAACACGTTTAGGATGATACTGCCTAATATGAATAATTGTGTGCAGATGTCCGAAGCTTCAATAAACAGAAAAACCACAAAGCAGATGCAATCAGTACTGGACTACATTGACGCACATGGCGGAATCTCCGATCAAGAGATATGTAGCCTGCTTGGCCTGAAAAAAACACGTGCATTTACGATAGCCAAACAAATGCGCGAAATGGATCTCATAGAAGCTGTCGGTCGCGGAGAAACCAGACGATATGTACGCCGATAATTAACCCATGCTATTATCCTGTTGAATGCGAGGGAGGATCTATTCTATGGACTCAGATGATAAGCTTTTACGAGAAGGAAAAGGTGTAAACAACAATCACGAAATAAAGATCCTCAGCAGATTGTTTGGCAAGCCGTTCTTGCCCAGCTTTAATTATGATAATACTCCAAAGCAAAAATACCATTACACTTCTTCGGAAGGATTAATGGGGATTCTTAAAACGCGCACTTTCTATTTTACAGACAGTCAGTTTCTAAATGATTTTAGAGAGAGGATCAACATAAACGAGGAACTTGAATTATTCTGGAGGGACAATCGCAAAAAATATGACAAAGAATTCTTTAAGCTTCTTTCATCTTTCAGAGTAGATAAATATGAGGATACCGGCTTTTCATATGCTGACAGTTTGTCTAGCGAAATGTGCAGATACTTCGTTTTTTCAATGTCTATGGAAAAAGATTGCTTGTCTATGTGGAAGTATTATTCAAAAAACAACTCATATGACGGCTATTGTATTAAACTGTTCAGCGCAGCATTAGTGGACGAGTGGATTGACCGCACAACAGGAGTAGCTATTATTTCAAGCAAAATAGAGTATTACTCTGAAGAAAAGCAGAAGCTGATATCTGAAACAGTAGATAGATTGTTCGAAATTTGGAAATCATATGAACTTTCCGATGAGCTTAATGACAAGATAAAGAAAGAGTATTCTTCGTGGGTATCGGTTGAAGCATTGTTCTTTAAGAATCAATGCTTTGAAGATGAACGCGAAACAAGGTATGTGGCAATTGTTCCAACGAACAAACTTAATGATCTGTATTATGAGTATGATAGTGTTAAGCATAAGATGTACGACTTTAGAATCGTGAATGGCGTATTAACTCCATATATCAAAATGCCGTTTAATGATTGGAACAAAGAGACCTGCTGGGCAATAAGCAGCATTCGAATAGGTCCATCTGCAAACTCGGAGCAGAGATTAAAGGGTTTGGAGCGGTTTATTGACTCTCTTGATTATAAGTTTGAGTCATGCCCACTTTTACAATCAGAGATACCCGTTCGATATTGACAGCTTGGGCGATATTGTTTTTTGATTCTACTGGAGTTAGTGACAATCACAACATATTTAGGGATGGAAAGTATGAATTACTCTATTGAAGATGTTGAAAAACACATTAAAACGCATAGTGAATGCTCCGCAAAAGACGATGAAGCAGTAACTGTACTCAAGAATTTTCTGAGAAGTAGAGGCAGAATCAATACTCATTTCTCCAGTGGTGACAAATGGCCAAATATTGATGGCACTTTTGAGTATGTCCCGAATCCAGACCATTCAAGACGACCTGCACAGGTTTTCACAGTGCAAATAAAAGGAACGCATAGTTATTATGAGGAAAACGGTGTTGTTAAATACCGCTTAACAAGTCTAGCTGCTCCTGCATACGCATGTATGAACGTGACACATGATCCTGTTATCTTATTCGTTGTTTTTAACCTCGAAGACCGAGGCAATGAAAAGGTTTTTTGGAAATACTTGTCAGTTAGTGCGACTAGAGCCATTGATTTTTCAAAAGATAGCTGCACAATTTATTTCTATCCCGATGAAGAAATAGAAAACAATGATGAAAGCATATTAAAGTTCTGTTCGAAGCTTGAAGAGATAACAGAGCATCATTCATATATTACCAAGTTGGAAAATCGAGAGTATGGGAAGGAGGAAGCAGTAAAGATATTAAACAGGTGCAATGAAGAAATCACTGAGAATCTGGACCTTTTTGATACGAATTCGTCTCGCGATTATATTTCAAAAAGATTGATAACAAAGCTGAGGGACTTGTGTAGTGCGACGTTATTATTATGCTCAATTAATGATGATGACGATCATACTAATTTACGTGTAGCATGGGAAAAAGCAATACTGAATACAGAGTTAAAATACCTTGGCGATTTCTTAAAATCAATAGATTATATTGATATGCGTGTGCCGGATGACGGACAATCAGAAAGAATAATGCTAAAATTCTATGATATTCTTTGGCACATTCGCAACCTTCTTTATGCTAATTACGGGATAAAAATAATTAATAATCTTGAAAAATTCCCACTTTATTCAGAAAACGCAGTTGAAAGAGAGTACTATAAAACAATAGCTAAAGCAGTAGATACATCGTCACCGATCCCAGGGGAATTATGTGCATCCCGATACTATGTTCAGAAAAAGACTCCTTTCTTTGTTGACGGCGAACGTTATTTTGAGGTCACGCTACAGCTTGCCGAACTATATGCAACAAAATACAACCGAGTAACTGCATATACCAAGCTCAATATTGTAACAGGATACTCAATTCAAATTGGTTATTCTGAAGAACCTATAGAATTATGGGACATAAACTTAAGCATAAAAGTTGTGAATAATTGGCGGGTATCCATAAGCCCTGTATGTATTAACAAGCTGGCAAAAATACTAAGAACAAGCGACTTTAGGCTTTCTTCCAGATACGGAGAGTATTTTGAATTAATGAAGTTTTTAACAAATACCGGCATGAGTTTGTTAGAATTGATTGATCGTGACGATGATAGGTTTAACGCAATACTTGAGTCAATCTATTCTTCCACTAAAACAATGCAATTTAGAAATGTACTATTGCGTTTGCACAATGACTTTAAACGTACTTCAGACCAAGAGGGTCATAACACTATCCGTTATTTATTAACCGGATTAAGGGAAGAAACTCTAATGGGCGTTATGCCATCTAAGTTTGACAAGGGTTCATTATGCCCTGCTTTAGAATTATCTTCCAAATGTTTTCCGTTTGAACATAACCCGTATGTTTCGAATTTGCCTGGAAGCAAAACTGTAGGCAGCCGTAAAATACGGGAGATAATCGATTCTTCAGGCAAGTCAAATTATATTGCCGCATTACCATATATAAGAATCGTTTCTGAGACTAACAGAACCGGCGAAATCTATGTGAAGATGGACAATTTGATATCTGAAGAAAGAATAGATAAGTATAATGAAAACCTTGACAGCTGGGAAAGCAGAAGCGGGTTTTTAATTAAGAAGGAAAAGGAGTATGCATATATAGATTCTTTCGAACAAACTACGCGTTTGATTCTATCAAATCTTATAGCACGCTCTAAAATTGTAAACAAAGGCCAAAGAGAGTTTAATCGAAGTTTTGTTGAAAAAAACAAAGGGACAATTGACGACTCACTAAAAGAAAAAGCATTAGAAAAAGTATTTGTTAATTCTCGTGTGATGCTAATATATGGTGCTGCAGGTACTGGCAAAACTACATTGGTAAACTTAATATCAAATATGTTTATTAAATATAGGAAGCTGTTTCTGACAAAAACCCATACTGCATTGCAAAACTTGAAAAGAAGGATTGAAAACCCGGGACCAGCTTCTGATTTTATAAGTATCGATAGTTTTACTAAGAGAATAAATCCTTCTGACTATGATGTTGTTTTTGTCGATGAATGCAGCACAATAGATAACAGGACAATGAAGCAATTACTGGACAGGGTTTCTCCCGACACATTTTTGGTGCTGGCAGGTGATGTTTATCAGTTAGAATCCATAGAGTTTGGCAACTGGTTTTATTATGCTAAGGAAATCATTAATGCCGAAGGTGCTAATGTGGAATTACTAAGTACATGGAGAACCGATGATAAAAGTCTGAAAACTTTATGGAAAGCTGTTCGGGAAAATGATGATAATGTCGAGGTTATGTTGGCAATAGATGGGCCGTATTCCAAGGATATTGGCGCTGACATATTCACTTCAAAAGATGAAGACGAAGTTATTCTTTGTCTGAACTATGATGGTAAGTTCGGATTAAACAACATGAACAGCTATTTTCAAATAGTAAACTCTGCCGGCCCTTTGCACAAATGGCAGGAATGGAGCTACAAGCAGGGCGATCCCATTCTGTTCATTGATACAAAAAGATTCCCATTATTATATAACAACCTAAAGGGAAGAATTGTTGATATTGAAGATGGAGCTAACTGCATAACATTTACGGTAGATGCTGATATCATCTTTACAGAGAAAGATTGTGAAGGCCAGGATTTTCAGTTTATAGAAGTCATTGGGAACAAAACGCGGATTCGTTTTACGGTTTTTTCAAATGAGGGCTATTTGCCTGAAGATGTTGAAGAAGATATAAGGCTAAAATCTGTCGTACCCTTTCAGCTTGCTTATGCCGTATCCATCCATAAAGCACAGGGCTTAGAGTATAACTCTGTTAAGGTAATAATCCCTGACAGTAATTCTGAACGGATTACCCATGGCGTGTTTTATACTGCTATTACCAGAGCAGTAAAGCATTTAAAAATCTATTGTAGTTCAAATACTATTCATTCTATTGTTTCAAGTTTCTATACTGTTAACAAAGGCAGTAATAGCCTTGGAATAATACGTAATAAGCTTGGTTTGAAGTGAAAGTGCTATCTCAAAGATGGAGGTTTTTAACTATAATAAAAAAGTGCTGTGTATTGGTCTGTTATATGTGCCGACTTGACCACTACACTATTCTTTGATACACTTTGTATAAGACATAATTTCAGGAGGGATGATAGTGCTTTACACCACGGAATACCTGCAACAAGAGATCAATAGAAATCAAGGAAAAGAGCTGCCAAACGATATTCATACTCTTTTTGATGCTGTTATTAGTCAATCAGGAACAGATGCCTCTTCAAATGCGATAAGGATTATTACCGAAGCCTTTTCGCCGCTCAGGCTCAAGCTTGCCGAACATATGAAGCTTGACAATGTACTGTTTCTTTTTGGCAATGGAGCTTCAATGTATGCTGGCTCAAAAGATACCCGAGCCTTTAAGTTGGAAGATTATAAAGCTGTATATTGCGATTTAGACTCCATAATTGATGCTGCAAGCAAATTGAACGGGGTCGAAGAACAGCTCAATGCATTGATCACCGCCCGCGCATATTATCACATGGTTAAGGAAGAAGCCAAAGAGCAAGAGCTTGAAAAGCTGATTGAAAACGTCAAGAAGCATCTGATCGACGCTTTCGTTAATTCTGTTGATTACAGCAAATTGACACTTCATGATGTTTTTCTCCGTAAACTGCGTTCGTTTGGGTGCCTTCAAAGAACCAGTATTTACACTCCCAACTATGATCTGGCCTTTGAATACTCCTTGGATAAACTCGGCATAGAGTATAAAGACGGATTCTCCGGTTTCGTGAACCGAAGCTTTGATCCGCGTACTCTTCAAGGCAAAGACAAGACTGCTTTGGTCAAAATACACGGCTCTGTCAACTGGGTGTTGAGCGATGATAAGGTAAAGGAAATTCAACCCAAGATCAAAGACGGCAAAGTGGAAATTGACGATACGGTTCCCGTATTGATCTATCCGACATCAAATAAGCTGTATCAAACATACAGCTCTCCATACAGCGAATTAATGCGGCATATGCTTGATGAAATGGAAACCGGCAGAAATGTGATCATTGTGATGGGATATAAATACGGCGACGATCATATCAACGAGATACTCTACAAAGCTTTGAGAAACCCCAGAAACATCTTCTACTTCTTCCTCTTTGGCGAAAATATAGATGGTGGGTTCGTGGGCAGTATCAAAGCTCTTACAGAAAGCATGCCGAATGTTAATCTGTTGATGGGCGAAGTGCTTGCAGACTTCAAAGTTTTTGTTCAATACATGCTTCCCGCAACCCCAGAAATGACAGACCAGGAGAAAGTTATAGATCTGCTCCAGAAAGTGCTGGTCGAGAATGCAGGGTAATACAGTTGGAAGGATAACCAAAATAACCGGTTCAAAAGTTCTGCTTCGCATAAGCGACAGAACCGCAATTAACCGCATCGGAGTCGAAGGCTTGACCGTGAATTATGTATCCATAGGCTCGCTCGTCGGGACAAGTTTAGCTGATGGCCGAACCCTGGTCATGACTGTAGAAGAGATATATGACAGCGAGACCGATACCGGGATAATAATAACAGCAGGGATAAGCGGTATTTTCGATGAGGTCTTGGGTAAGTTTTCCTTCGGGACCAACACTTATCCTATAGTGGGCGAAAAGGTTTATAAACTCGATAAACAGATCCTTAACCACATATTTATGCCAAAGACTTCTGCCGGATCTGCAACCATTGGGACGTATGTGTATGATCCTGAAGTCGCCGTTGGATATGAACCGAACGTCCTCTTTGGCAAACATCTTGGCGTCTTCGGCAACACGGGAAGCGGAAAGACTTGTACCGTCGTATCGATTATTCAAAGGTATATCAGAGAAAACCGTGACAAGGATCTAAAGTTTATTATTCTGGACGTTAATGGCGAATACAAAAGTGCGTTCAAAGAAGACGAGGCGGACTATATGCCTTTCGATAGTTTGCGTTTTCACCACAGCATTCTGAGCAATCCGGAATATGGGCGTTTGTTCAGGGCTGCGGAAGGCGTACAGTATCCTGCGCTGAGAGATTGCATTGATCATATGAAGTCACGAAACACCAAGTGGGATATAAAGATGCTGTCAAATCAACTTGAATGCTGGATAGATGCTCATACCGATGTAGGTAATAATGGACGCAAAGACTTATTCACAAAAAATAATCTAAGCGGTCACTTGCGTACAATGCAGCTTAGGATCGATGGTATTATCTCGGATGACGAGCTAATGGGGGTAATTAATTCATCAGGCGAAAACGATACTTTGGACAAGATCTTGTCAACCGACAAGAAGGTCGTTATTCTCGATTTGCAGGTCTCAAGTGATGCTCTCGATATTATAGTCTACTTGCTGTTCAAAGCTCTATATCAGTATAAAAGCAAACGTGACATCAGTACTCAGCTCTCGCTTGTACTTGAAGAAGCGCATAGGTATATTAACACAAATGCCGACGAGAGCAAGCTGGGGAGCTACTATATTGACAAGCTTTCGCGTGAGGGCAGAAAGTTTGGTGTTGGGCTAATAATATCCTCTCAGGTACCTTCCATGCTGGCATATGAAATCGTGAGTCAATGCAACTCTGTTGTGATGCACAAAATCACAAGCAGACGCGATATGGAGTTCCTTAAAGGAGTTTTAAGAGTATCAAATGACACTTTCTTCCTCCAAATGAGCGCTCTTGAAAAACAGCATGCAATTGTGTGTGGGGAGGCGTTCCCTAATGATTCTGTTGTCAGAATACATGATGCAGATCCGCTTCCGAGGAGCAATGATCCCATTATCGGTAATATCGAGTAATTTACTCCCACAATACGCAGGCTCCGACGGTTTGACCGATGGAGCCTTATCATTATCCTTTCTGTATCATTATCCGATATTTTCCAAATGCTCATTCAGCGCATCTATTGCTGCATCCTCCTTAAACTGAGTCAGATGAGTATAAATGCTCAGCGTTACCTCTACGCTGGAGTGTCCGAGAAACTTCTGCGCGGATTTCACATCGACGTTCGCGTCGAACAGCATGGTTGCATATGTGTGGCGCAGCATGTGCGCGGTGAACGGCTCCATCTTCTGTATCCGAGGCCGCTGCTTGCAGTCGCTTATGAACCCTCCCGCGCAGACGTTCAGGTAGTTCATGTAGGAATCCCATGCCCGCTTATATGCGGTATAGGTCATAAGCTCTCCTTCGACAGAGGGGCATATCGTTCCGCTTGTCTTCTTTGTTTCGATGAGGGGAGCAAGCAGTACGTTCGGGATCGGGACGCATCTCGTTCCAGCCTTTGTCTTCGGCGCTTTTATTGTGGAGGTGTTTTTTAAGAAGCAAAGAGACTTCGTTACATGGATCAGCTTTTTGTCTATATCGACGTCTTCCCACTGCAGCGCAAGCATCTCTCCCCTCCTAAGGCCGGCATACAGCATTATCATCACCGGAAGGCCCATCCTGTGACCTCTCCAATTATCCGTCACAAGCTTGATCTGCTCCGGAGACAATGGCTGCCGTGCATTTGCCTCCTTATTCGGGATGGTGACGCCGGAGAAGGGGTTTTTCATAATGAGGTCGGAATCAACAGCGACCTTCATGATCCTTGCGGCGATCTGCTTTATATCCCTCATGGTATGCGTGGAATAATCGTTTTTCGCAAGATTGCTGATGATCGACTGCAAATGGATCTGCCGCAGATCACGCACCTTCATCCCGCCTATATATGGCAGCAGATGATTCTTTACGGTAAGGCCGTTATGATAATGCCACCTCTCTGTCGCCGTCGGGTTATACTGTTCGAACCAAATGTCGGACAGTTCCTTAAAGGTCATATCGTTTTTCCATACAGCTATCCCGTTATTTATCTGCTGCGTAAGCTCCATCACCTTTGATTCGAGCTCTTTTTTTGTTTTCCCATACACGGACTTTCGGATATAGCTTCCGTCCTCTTTTCTTCCGACGACCATGTTCTTATGATACAGGCCGTTCTCTCTTTTCTTAGCTTTTGCCATGTTGTTGCCTCCTTCTCTCAATGACTACGATAGCAGTATAAACGGTCTTCACTGATATGTTGAGGATGTCGCGGCAGATTTTAAAACAAATATTGACCATACCATCATTCGCTCCGTCCGGGACAGATCTTCTTTTCGTGCTCATCAAGCCATGCAAACAGCTTCTCCTTTTTGACCATACGCCGCTTCCCTATCACGATAACGGGGAAATCATTTGCCCGAAGCATGTAGTAGACGTTAGTGCGCGCAAGACCGGTAAGCATAACAATGTCGTTGGCGTCAAGGAGCAGAGGAACGTCCTCATAGCAGCAGTATCGCTTTTCTTCAGGTTTTTCTCTTTTTTCAGACTTCATATCTCTCCATTAACTCCTTCATGCAGCTGCTTCGGATCTTTTTTGATATCCTATGGACTTTTTTCATTAAAGCCTGCCTTGATACTCGTATCGCAGCCGAATACTCGACCATGCTTCTTCTGTTGACGAACACCTCCATAGCGATGATCCTATCAAGGCCTTGGAGCTCGTCGATCTTTTCGTTGATAACGGAGAGAAAAAGCTCATCAGCTGATCCGCACAGCTTGTCCAGTATATCGTCATCGGGAGCGGGAGCGCTTGGCATATCTTCTGCAAATAATGGGTTTTCGGTTTCTTCGGTATTCTCATAGATGGCGTCAAGTGATATGCAGCCTTCTTCCGCTTCACGAGCATATATGTATCGCATACGCCTGTCGTTAGACGTCATGAAGCTGAATACTTCCTTTGTTACTTCGATCCATTCCCCATATGCCTTTGCAAAGTAAGTCTTCTTTCCATCATCATCCTTCACGACCTTATAGTTTTTGTTTTTCATCTTTTTCCTTTCCACCTGAAAGGTGCCTTGGGAAAGGACAGAATAAGGAGCTTTCTGCCATAGTGATTTCAATACCGTCCGATTGAGTGCATTAAGATAAGGGTATTGAATCCCGATCCTCCGATGAGTACCGGAGACCTTATTCATATCCTTTGCCCTTAATGCATATCAGGCATTGAATTATTGTTTTTGTTTTAGCGATCTATTGGTGTACTGAACGCGCTATTGTTGCGCAGAAACGGTTTTTTCTTTACTGCTTGTCCTCCTCTTTCGGTTTGGCGAATGCGGTGAGTATCTGCTTCATAGTGTTTTGATCATCGGGACAGAGCCCGGGGAGCAGCGATAGAAGCAATGCTTCCTGTTCCTCGCGCAGGTAGCGGTGCGTTAGGTACCAACCGTCAACAGCTCGGACGCCGCCTCCACCGCCCTGCTGGGTGTAGATTGGGTGAGAACATGCGAGTATACTCACATCCGCTTTTGCAGTTCGAAGACAGATTTCAAACTCATTTGCAATTTCCTGCATTGTTACGACTCGATGGTCGCTGATGTATTCCAGAATCAACTGCCTGCGTTCAGCAGTATTTCGCATACTCTCACCTCCTTCCGCCCTTGATGCGTGTATTGTAGAAAACGAAGGTGCAACCTAATTGCACGTTCAAGACTTTGAAAAAAATATATTTGCAAAAGCAAAAACCGCCGACAGAACAGTTCATGAAGATCGCTCTCCATGAAACTATCCTGTCGGCGGTATAGTTCCCCCGAGCCTCGGGTGACCTGGGTCGGGACTTACGTTTTCAGCTGCCTGCCCGTCGTTCCTCGGTTATCAAGATAAGTTTGGCATATGACCTGGGTCGGGACTAATAGGCCTTTCATCCATGCCTGCCCGTCGTTATGCCAGATAGTATTCACTTTTTATATAGCGTTACGGTAATCGCAATCGTCCGCCTGCTCATCAGGCGCGTAAACCTCGATCGTCTCATGAACGGAGGATCTGATTAGTCT
>JAEEGL015942329.1_pt1 | contig 15491 bp, 14 predicted proteins | sample 9134231 | NCBI WGS metagenome assembly JAEEGL01 (sample SAMN16246548, study PRJNA631951) | gut metagenome | biome: gut microbiome; feature: rumen; material: fiber-attached | host: Bos | place: Iran: Karaj | collected 2018-10
CAGCTGCGCTGAGAAGGCTGCCAAGATCCGTAAGACAGAAGAGAAGACCAAGACCAATCTTCTTACAAAGCAAAAGTATTCTTTTGATTCAAATGGTAAACTTGCTAACTGTATCAGCAAAGATGCAGAAAAGTGCGAGATTTTCATCGTAGAGGGTGATTCTGCGGGCGGTAGTGCCAAGACTGCAAGAGACAGACAGTATCAGGCAATTCTTCCTATACGTGGTAAGATCCTTAACGTTGAAAAGGCTTCAATTGATAAAGTCCTAGCTAATGCTGAGATCAAGGCTATGATCAATGCTTTTGGCTGCGGATTTTCAGAAGGTTACGGCAATGATTTTGATATATCCAAGCTTCGCTATAACAAGATCGTAATCATGGCCGATGCCGACGTAGACGGTGCCCATATCGCAACACTTCTTTTGACACTGTTCTACAGATTCATGCCTGAGCTTATTCAGCAGGGTCATGTTTATATCGCTATGCCGCCGCTTTACAAAGTTATTCCTTCTAAGGGAAAAGAGGAATATCTCTACGACGACAAGGCGCTTGAGAAGTACCGCGCTACTCACAAAGGTAACTTTACTCTTCAGAGATATAAGGGTCTTGGTGAGATGGATGCAGATCAGCTATGGGAGACAACACTTGATCCTGAGCGCAGAATGATGCGCGTTGTTGAGATCGATGATGCTAAGACTGCATCTCATATTACAGAACTTTTAATGGGTAATGATGTTCCGCCAAGACGTGCATTCATACACGACCACGCCGACGATGCGGAACTCGATTTCCAGGCATAAAATGAGTTTGAAAATCATATGATGATTTTCAAACTCTGGAAAGTAAAAATCATAAAATGATTTTTATTTCCGAGTAAAAAATGAAATGATTTATAAACTCTGGTAAATAAAAATCATCTACGATGATTTTTATTACCAAGTATTGGAAGGCGATAATCATAGAAATAGATTATCAAACTACCAAAAATAAATATACTGATACGAGGAATATATGGAAGAACAGCGTATTATTCGAAGTGAATATTCTGAAATAATGCAGCAATCTTATATAGATTATGCGATGAGTGTTATTGTTGCACGTGCTCTGCCGGATATCAGGGATGGTCTTAAGCCGGTTCAGAGACGTACACTTTACGATATGTATGAGCTTGGCATCAGATACGACCGCCCTTACAGAAAGAGCGCACGTATCGTCGGCGATACAATGGGTAAATATCATCCACACGGTGACAGTTCAATCTATGACTGTCTCGTAGTAATGGCTCAGAATTTCAAAAAAGAACTCCCGCTTGTAGACGGTCACGGTAACTTCGGAACGATCGAAGGTGACAGCGCTGCGGCGATGAGATATACAGAAGCAAGACTTGCCAGAGTTACACAGGAAGCTTTTCTTGCTGACCTTGATAAGGACATAGTTGATTTTGTCCCTAACTTTGATGCTACAGAGAAAGAGCCCGCAGTTCTACCTGTTAAGATCCCTAACTTCCTTGTTAACGGATCAGAAGGTATCGCTGTAGGTATGGCTACAAGTACACCGCCTCACAACCTTGCAGAAGTTATTGATGCTCAGATAGCTCTTATGCAGGATGAGACTCTTTCTACAAGACAGCTGATGAGATATGTAAAAGGACCTGACTTCCCAACAGGCGGAATCGTTATCAACAAGGACGAGCTTGCCGCTATCTACGAAACAGGTGAAGGTAAGATCAGGATCAGAGGTAAGGTTGAGACAGAAAAGGCCAAGAACGGTCACATCAACCTTATCATCAGCGAGATCCCATATACTATGATCGGCGCCGGAATAGGTAAGTTCTGCGCAGACGTAGCAGCCCTTGCTGAGAAGAAAGTCACAAACGACATCATTGATATCTCCAACCAGTCTTCAAAAGAAGGTATCCGTATCGTTATCGAGCTCAAGAAAGATACTGATGTTGAGAACTTCACAAACCTTCTTTACAAAAAGACCAAGCTTGAAGATACATTCGGCGTTAACATGCTTGCTATCTATAACGGACGTCCCGAGACAATGGGCCTTAAGAGCATTTTGCAGGCTAACATTGACTTCCAGTTCGAGACTGCCCGCCGCAAGTATACAACACTCCTTCAGAAGGAAACTGACAAGAAGGAAGTTCAGGAAGGTCTTATCAAGGCTTGTAACGTAATTGACCTTGTTATCGAGATCTTAAGAGGTTCTAAGACCCGTGCTCAGGCAAAAGAGTGCCTTGTTAACGGCGTTACAGACGGTATTAACTTTAAGTCCAGAGAATCAGTAGTTATGGCATCTCAGCTTCACTTTACTGAGCGCCAGGCAGATGCGATCCTTGAGATGCGTCTTTATAAACTCATCGGCCTTGAACTTGATGCCCTTATCAAAGAGCATGAAGAGACAGTTGCTAACATTTACAGATATGAGGACATCCTTGAAGACAGAACTTCAATGTCCATGGTAATTCAGGAAGAACTCAGAAATATCCGTAATGAATATAAGCAAAAGAGAAAAACAGAAGTAGGCCAGTTCGACGAAGCTGTCTACGAAGAAAAGCCTGAAGAAGAGATAGATGTAGCATTTATCATGGATCGTTTCGGCTATGCCAAGACAATCGACGCTACAACCTATGATAAAAACTTCGACACTATCAAGAACGACTTCAAATACAGCTTTAAGATCAAGAACACAAGCCGAGTATGCGTATTTACTCACCTTGGTAACCTTCATACCATCAAAGTCCAGGATCTTCCTGCAGGTAAGATGCGTGACAAGGGCGTACCTATTGATAATGTCTCTAACTACGACACAACCAAGGAGCAGATCATAGCAGTTCTGCCGCAGTCATCACTCAATATTTATCGCTTGCTTTTTGTTACCAAATCAGCCATGATGAAGATAGTAAGCGGTGGCGAGTTCGACGTTACAAGAAAGCTCGTAGCAGCTACAAAGCTTTCAGACGGAGATGAGCTTTTAAGCGTATCTGTAGTTACAGATGAAGAAAGCTGCGTACTCTATACTGAGAATGGCTATGCACTTAGATTCATGCTTGAAGAGCTTCCTGATCAGAAAAAGACTGCTGTTGGTGTTCACGGTATGAACCTTGCCAAGAACGACAGCGTAAGCGACATGTGGCTCTTAAAGCCTGATGAAGCAAAAGAAGTAGCTATTGGCGAAAAGTCTTTTGACATAGGAACTATTAAGATTGCAGGCCGCAATACTAAGGGTTCGAAGTTGAAGCTTAAATAAGTAATGAAAAAATAATCCAAAGATTTAACTGTTATTGGATTGTTTAAAATCAATTATTAAAGATACAAAAGGAGGATAGCGCCATGCGAGTAATAGCAGGTGAAGCGCGTAGTATCCCACTTATTACACCGAAAGGTGATGATACACGTCCCACACAGGACAGAATTAAAGAGACTCTTTTCAACATGCTTCAGATGGAGGTTCCGGGTGCTATATTTGTAGACCTTTACGCAGGAAGCGGCGGAATCGGGATCGAGGCTCTTTCAAGAGGTGCTAAACACGCCTATTTTATAGACAGAGGCGGCGAGCCCATTAAGTGCATCACAGCCAATGTCCACAAATGCCATTTTGATGAGAAGTCAACTATCATCAAGAAGGATGCTGCAATGGCACTTCGTTCTATTCACGAAAAAGAGGTCGATATCATTTTTATCGATCCGCCATATGAGGCAGACCTTTACGAGCACACACTCAGAACTCTTTCCACACTTCCTTATGTGACTGAGTTTACTACCATCATCTGCGAAGCAGCTATGGATGAGGACTTTTCATTCGTAGAAGGAATGGGATACGAGATCAAGAGAGAAAAGACTTACAAGAATAACAAACACGTCTTTTTGAAGAAGGTGGCAAACTCATGAAAACTGCAGTTTATCCCGGATCATTTGATCCTGTAACATTAGGACACCTTGATATCGTAAAAAGAGCATCAATGATGTTCGATACGGTTATTGTTACCGTTATGCATAACTCTGCCAAGAGTTCGTTGTTTTCAGTAGATGAACGTGTTAAAATGATTAAAGAAGCGGTCAGCGAATTTGGGAACGTAGTAGTGGATTCGTATGATGGCCTGCTTATTGATTACTGCAAGGAAAAGAATATTCATATCGTAGTAAGAGGTCTTCGTGCCATTACTGATTTTGAATATGAATTGCAGATAGCTCAGACTAATCGCGAACTTTCTCATAACAATGTTGATTCAGTCTTTCTTACGACTAACCTTCGTTATTCATATCTTAGCAGTTCTACCGTTAAGGAGATCGCTAGTTATGGCGGAGAAGTTTCAGGCATGGTTTCTGAGAATGTGTTCAAAGCGCTTGAATCAAAATACAACAAACATCTAAATTAAACGGGGGAACTTTACATGAGCAGTAAAATCGAGCTTTTGATTGATGAAATCGAGGCATATATCAATAGTTGTACGAAGGTGCCTTTTTCAAGTACTGATGTAAGGGTTAATAAAGATGAGATCAACGAACTCATTCACGAGCTCAGATCCAAAACTCCTGATGAAATAAAGAGATATCAGAAGATCGTCTCCAACAAAGAGGCAATCCTTAATGATGCTCGTGCAAAAGCTCAGCAGCTCATTGAGAATGCTCAGGCTCAGACCAATGAGCTTATCAACGAACATGAGATCATGCGTCAGGCTTATGAGCAGGCCAATCAGGTAGTTAGTTCTGCAGCCAAGCAGGCTCAGGCACTTCTTGATAATGCAACAGTTGAAGCTAACAACATGAAGGCATCAGCTGTACAGTATACAGATACTCTTTTATCAGAGGTTGAAGCAATACTTCAGGGCTCTATTGATTCTACTAATAAGCATTATGAAGGTCTTCTTACAGACCTTACCAATTATGCAGAGATGGTTAAGTCCAACAGAGCAGAGCTTGTACCACCAGTTCAGGCTCAGCCAGCTCAGGCACCGGAAGCTGCATATGCAGAGCAGACTCCTGCACAGAACACTCCTGTAGCAGCACCTGGTGCAGAAACAGGATTAGAGGATTTTGATGCAGACCTTCCACTTGACGCTCCTGTTATATAACGTACATAGAAGTTCATCCATGAACTTCTAAACATGTACTAGATACCTCCTGTATCTGGACATAGAAGTTCATCCATGAACTTCTAAACATGTACTAGATACCTCCTTGTATCTGGACATAGAAGGGGATTGCAATTTTAAAGCGGCTGGTAGTTCTACCGGTCGCATTTTTTTAGAAAGATTAGATCTATATACATATATTGATCTTGAATGATTTAGTACGCGGAGGAGAATTAGATGAGGAATAAGATTAAGACATTTGTTAGTATTCTTTCTTTGACAGCTATGGTTTTTGCTCTGATTTTTACTTCTGAAAGTGCAACAGTTACAGTAGATGCTGCTAAGGATAAAGTTGTTATCGTACTTGATCCCGGCCATGGCGGAACAGGCAATAGAAACCTTGGTGCACAGTACAACGGTATTAGTGAAAAAGAGATCACTCTTAAAACTGCAAACTATGCCAAGGCATATCTTGAGAACTTTGATAATGTCACAGTATATATGACAAGAACAACTGATACAGAAGTATCTCTTGAAGATCGTGTTAAGTATGCAAAGAGCGTTAATGCTGACTTTATGTACTCAATTCATTTCAATGCTTCTGTTGAGCATGATCTTTGCGGTTCAGAAGTCTGGGTTTCAGCTTATGACAAGTACTATGAGAACGGATATGAGTTCGCAGCAGCTGAGATTCAGGAACTTTCAAGCCTTGGCCTTTATATCAGAGGTATCAAGACAAGACTTGGTTCAAATGGCGACTACTATGGAATCATCAGACATGCAAGAAACTATGACGTAAATGCAGTTATCATTGAGCACTGCTACCTTGATCATCCTGCTGACGTTGCATGGCTTAAGTCTCAGGCAGATCCTTATCAGACACTGGCAATAGCTGATGCAACAGCCATAGCTAAGTACTTTGGTCTTAAGTCATCTAAGCTTGGCATTGACTATTCAACTTATAAGAATGTTGATATTCCCAGACCTACAACAGTAATGGCTGACGACCTTACACCTCCTACAGTTTGCACGATCAATTCTGTAACTAGAAATCGCTCTACAGGCGATATCACAGCAAGCATCACAGCTTCAGATCCTGAAACACCTATTATCTATTACAGATACAGCTTTGACGGTGGTAAGACCTGGTCCTTCGTTGTAGGTTGGAACAGAACTAAGACAACAGATACGGTTGTTATCAAGGATCCTTCGATCAAGGCTGCAAGCCTGACTATACAGGTATACAATCAGTATGATGGCAAGACTGTAAGTAGTACAGTTACAATTCAATAAATATATAAGCATTATAAGATTGGGGCAAAAGATCTTTTTGCCCCTATCATCTTTTTAGTATATGTGAGGAATACGTGCAAAGACTCGATAAATTTCTAGCCGATTTCGGAATCGGTACAAGAAAACAGATCAAAGAACATATCAAAAACGGGGCAGTCACAGTAAATGGACAACCTGTTAAAAAAGCAGATATGCATATAGATGAAAATGCCGATAAAGTAACTTTCATGGGCCAGGAGCTTGTATTTGAGAAGTTCCGCTACTATATGCTCAATAAGCCTGACGGAGTAATATCTGCAACCAAGGATGGCCGTACTACAACGGTCTTAAACCTTCTTACAGATGAGAACATTAAGGACCTTTCACCCGTTGGAAGACTTGATATCGATACAGAAGGACTTCTTCTGATAACTAATGACGGACAGCTCATACACAGGCTCTTGTCGCCCGCTCACCACGTTGACAAGGAATATGAGGTGCACCTTAGGAGCGAACTTTCAGACTCCGACATTGAAAAGCTTGAACAAGGCGTAGATATAGGTGATGTGAAAAAAGACGGATCGCCAGATATCACAATGCCTGCAATACTTAAAAGAGGCGAAACAGATGAAGAAGGCCGTCCCGTAGTATATCTGACCATCCATGAAGGAAGATTCCATCAGGTCAAAAGAATGATGGAAGCAGTCGGAAATGAAGTTCTTTACCTTCGCAGGATCAGAATGGGAGATGTAACGCTTGATGAAAGCCTTGCACTGGGCGAGTACAGAAGGCTTACGGACGAGGAAGTAGCGTCACTTTCAAAATAAAAAACGAAAAAAGGAACACAAATGACTAGGGTAACAAAAGGCGATTTCGGACATATCGCATATCAAAGAAAAGTAGCAATAATAAGATCAGTGATCATGGGAATTATAACTGTAGGACTTTTCCTTACAGGACTTATACTTACTAAAACTAATAAAAATATATTTTCAATAGTTGCAGCACTCGGATGTCTCCCTCTTGGATGGAGCGTAATAAATCTCATAATGTATTTTAAAGCAATTCCTCTTACGGAAGGCTCTTACGATAAGATAAGACAGCACGCAGGCGATCTCAATATGATCTATGACCTGTCACTTACTTCCGAAAAGAGCACCTTCAACGTAGGCGCAATTACTGTATTAGAGAAGAATATCGCAGGATTTACAGAAGATAAGAATATGGATATCAAGGATTGTCAGGATCACATCAAGAATCAGATATCCCTTAGTAAGTACCACGACTATTCAATAAGGATATTCTCTAACGTAGACGACTACTGCAAGCGCCTTGACGAACTTGAAAAGCTTAGAGCCAGTCACGGCGTAGATCCTAAAGCTATAGAAGAAGCCTGGGTTCCCGGAACTATACAGACAGTATCAGGCATACTTAAATCTATTTCACTGTAAGTCAATAGATAATAATTAAAACTATTAGTTGTTCGTTTTACTCGCAACATGAGGTTCGAATGAAAGAAATCACTATTAAAGATAATGAAGCCGGAAAGAGACTTGATAAATTCTTAAGCCAGTATTTATCTAAAGCATCTACCGGTTTTATTTATAAGATGCTTAGAAAAAAGAATATAGTCCTTAACGGCAAGAAAGCTACAGGCCAGGAAAAGCTTGAAAACGGCGACACTGTGACCCTCTGGCTTTCTGATGAAACATTCCTTAAGTTTGCCAACGACAGACTTGCAAGAGCCGAAAGAGGCGAAGAAATATCCGTTACAGAATTCACCAAAGCTTATAAGAGTATAAAAGGTGTAGAAGTTATATATGAAACCAAGGACATCTTATTTGTAAATAAGCCAGTCGGAGTCCTGACACAAAAAGCTGAACAAGGCGACGCATCTCTAAATGAGTGGATCGTCGGCTACCTTCTTCATGAAAAGACAATTGAACCCGAAAGCCTTATCACTTTCAGACCTTCAGTAAGTAACCGCCTTGACAGAAACACATCCGGAATAGTCATCTGCGCTAAAACGCTTCAGGGCGCCCAGATGATGGCCAAAGGCCTTAAAGAAAGAACCTTCAAGAAATATTACAGAACTGTTGTATCAGGAATCATCGATAAGTCCGAAGAAATCTCAGGATATTTGACGAAGGACACTAAGACCAATACCGTAACTATAAGAAAAGTTGAAGACGCCAATAAATCCACCAATGAAAACTCAAATAAAATAGTGGAAAACAACACTGATAAAACTGCTTTAAAAAGCGAGGATTCATCATACATCGAAACCGCCTACAGCCCGGTTTCTACAAATGAAAAGTGGAATCTTACCTATCTTGAAGTAGAACTCAGAACAGGTAAAACTCATCAAATCAGGGCACACCTTTCTAGCATAGGCCATCCTATTGTCGGTGATCCTAAATATGGCGACGAGAACGTCAATGACAGTTTCAAACAGACCTACGGCCTCAAAGGCCAGTTGCTTCATTGTTATAGACTTGAATTCCCTGAGGATTCAGAAGCGTTTGGTGATCTTGCAGGGAAAGAAATTATTGCTCCCTTGTATTCTAAATTTAGAAATCTTGTAATCGATAAATTTAAAATAGATGATTGATTCACGCTATAACTATAGCCGACCAGTTTACAATACTAATCGCATATAAAATTTGGGCAGTGAGTGAAAGGCTTGTATATATTCTTTCCAGGCCTTTTTGAGCGGCCGGTACTTAGCTTTCGTATTTTGAAAGCTTAGTACCGCTGCCAGCGAGAAAGAGCGAGAGCGTGCCAGGAAAGAATATATACAAGCCTTTCACGGACTTCCCCAAGGAGACCCCCATGGCAACTTGGAATTCCAGAGGTCTTCGAGGCTCTATCCTCGAAGACATGATCAATCGAACTAATGAAAAGTATCTTATGGAGGAGCTGGCTCTGATCCAGAAAATCCCTACTCCAATTACGCCTATAAATATCGATAAAGAAACCAGACACATCACACTGGCATATTTTGACCAGAAGAGTACCGTTGACTACATCGGTGCTGTGCAGGGCGTGCCTGTTTGTTTTGATGCCAAAGAATGTGCTGTAGATACCTTTACACTTCAGAACATTCACCCTCATCAGGTAGCCTTTATGGAGAATTTTGAGAAGCAGGATGGCGTAGCTTTTTTCCTAATATATTATAAGTCAAGGGACGAACTGTATTATCTACCTTTCAGAGACCTCAAGCGTTTCTGGGACAGGGCTCAGGCGGGAGGCCGTAAGAGTTTCAGAATAGATGAGCTTGACGAAGAGTATTTTATCAAGCATAAAGCAGACGGACTTGTACCTTATCTTGAGGCTTTGCAAAAAGACCTTGAGTCCAGAGAGTAAATAGTTTTTCAAAAATATCTTATGATCATCGGATTGCATTTTTTCAATGATATTCTCGCAATCCTGAAACTTGAATATTATAGTAATTCAATTTTTTTTCTATTTTTTTCTTTACATAAGCAGTATTGTTTAGTATACTCTAGTTTAATATGATAATTAGGTAGCATGGTAACACGTTACCACAATAAAGCATATAGTGAAATGAGGTATTTATGAGCAAAGAACTCGTGCATACACCTGAAGGCGTAAGAGACGTTTATGGCAGAGAATCTTATGAACGCAGCACAGTAAAACATAAGATCAAAGAGATCATGTACCGTTACGGATATGAGAATATCCTGACACCTACATTTGAATTCTTTGATGTTTTTGCCAAGGAGATAAGTCAGGCAAGTGCCAGAGACCTTTATAAGTTTTTCGACAACGAAGGTAATACACTTGTCCTTCGCCCTGATTTTACCCCATCTGTTGCAAGATGCATTGCCAAGTATTTCATGGAAGACACAGAGCCGGTGAGAATCTGCTACAGCGGCAACATCTTTATCAACACCCATAGACTTCAGGGCAAGCTTCGTGAGCATACCCAGATGGGCGCTGAACTTATGTGCGACGGTTCAGTCAACGCAGATGCCGAGATGATTGCCATGATGATCGAGTCTATAAGAGCCACAGGCCTTACAGATTTCAAGGTTACGATCGGCGATGCAGACTATTTCAAGGGCATCATTGAAGAAGCCGGAATCGATGAGGATACTGAAGACCAGCTTAGAGAATATCTGTCAGGCCGCAACTACTCAGCATTAGAAGATTATCTTCATAATCTGGTAAAAGAGGGTACGATCGAATCCAAGTTTGCAGACATCCTTATCCATATGCCCGACTTCACAACAGCCGACGAGCTCGAAGAAGGCGCAGCTGACCTTGTGAACTCAAGATCCAGATCTTCTATAGAAAGACTTAAGAACCTGTATCATCTGCTCGATGTATACGGCGCTTCTGACAACGTATCTTTCGATCTTGCCATGCTTTCAGAATATAACTACTACACAGGCGTTATGTTCAGAGCTTACACCTACGGCGTAGGTGATGCTATAGCCAAGGGCGGCCGCTACGATAATCTTTTATCAAAGTTTGGAAAAGATGCCCCCGCTATCGGATACATGGTAGATCTTGAGTACCTTATGAGCGCGCTTTACAACCAGAAGATAGACATTCCCTACAGTCAAGAGCCTGACGTTGTGACTTACAATGATTCTAATTATGAGGAAAAGCTCGCGCAGGTTCAGAGTAAACGAGCTCAGGGCTACTATATAGTGTTGAAGCATGAGTAATTCTTAAAGAATCATCAGGATTTTTGACTATTATTATGCTGATGACCGGGGTGATACCCTAATGATGGTCAAGACAAAGTGAATCAGTCAATTTTATGAATAGATACTTGTAAATGATGAGAGTTTTGTAGAAACGAGGAATATTATGAGATATCTGACATTCGCCCTTGGAAAAGGACGTCTTGTAAAAAATACAATGGAACTTCTTGAAAAGTGCGGTATTCAGTGCGAAGAAGTTACTGACAAGGATACAAGAAAACTTATTTTTACAAACGAAGAATTGAAGCTCAGGTTCTTCCTAGCAAAAGGACCTGACGTTCCAACTTACGTTGAAAACGGCGCAGCTGACATAGGTATCGTTGGCGAAGATACGATACTTGAAGAGGAGCGCAACGTATACGAAGTTTTGGATCTTGGTTTTGGCAAGTGCCGCATGTGCGTAGCCGGCCCGCCTCAGGCAAAAGAGCTATTAAGCCATCATGCCATGATACGTGTAGCCAGCAAATATCCGAACATTGCCAAGAACTATTTCTATAATAAGAAAAATCAGACTGTTGATATAATCAAACTCAACGGCTCTGTAGAGCTTGGACCGATCGTGGGACTTTCTGATGTCATCGTCGATATCGTAGAAACAGGCTCAACTTTAAAGGCTAACGGCCTCGAAGTATTAGAAGAAATCTGCCCTTTGTCCGCCAGAGTCATCGTAAACCCGGTAAGTATGCAGATGGAGAACGAGAGAATCAGGAAAATCGTGGCAGATATGAAGAAAGCATTAATGTCAGAGTGATTGTAAATTGTTTTTGGAGGAACCAATGAGAATCGTTAAGTTAACCGAAGAATCTAAATCAGAGCTTCTTGATATTCTGCAGAAAAGAAGCCCTGCAAGTTATACAGAATACGAAAACACAGTAAATGATATAATCAGTAATGTAAGAGAAAATGGAGATAAAGCTCTTTTTGAATACACAGAAAAGTTCGACAAGTGCGTTATCACTAAGGATACGATCAAAGTTACAAGAGAAGAGATCGATGAAGCCTACAAAAAACTTGATCCAGAGTTCATCGAAGTTATGAAAAAATCTGCTGCCAACATCAGAGAATTCCACGAAAAGCAGAAAAGGGAATCCTGGTTCACAACTAAGCCCGACGGTTCAATCCTTGGACAGAGAGTCCTTCCTGTTGAAATATCAGGCGTATATGTTCCAGGCGGAAAGGCAGCATATCCTAGCTCAGTTCTTATGAACGTAGTACCTGCCAAGGTTGCAGGCGTTGAGCGTATCGTAATGGTGACACCTCCTCAGAAGGACGGTTCACTTAATGCAGGAACTCTTGTAGCAGCTGACATAGCAGGCGTTACAGAAGTTTACAAGGTTGGCGGAGCTCAGGCAATCGCAGCTATGGCTTTTGGAACAGAATCTATACCAAAGGTAGACAAAATAACAGGCCCTGGCAATATCTTCGTAGCACTTGCCAAGAAGGCATGCTTTGGCCACGTATCAATCGATTCAATTGCAGGCCCTTCAGAGATCCTCGTAATCGCTGACGAAACTGCAAATCCAAAATGGGTTGCAGCAGACCTTCTTTCTCAGGCAGAACACGACGAGATGGCAAGCGCTATCCTCGTTACAACATCAGAAGAGATAGCAAAGCAGGTTTCAGAAGAGATCGATAAGTTTGTAGAAATACTTGAGCGTAAAGAGATAATCCAGAAGTCACTTGATAACTACGGATATGCTTTCGTTGCTGAGAGCATGGACGCTGCTATAGAAGCTGCCAATGCGATCGCATCAGAGCACTGCGAGATCATCACAGCTAATCCATTCGAAGTTATGACCAAAGTTAAGAACGCCGGAGCTCTTTTCCTTGGACACTACTCATCAGAACCTCTTGGTGACTACTTCGCAGGACCAAACCACATCCTGCCGACCAACCAGACAGCAAGATTCTTCTCACCACTTTCTGTAGACGATTTTGTAAAGAAGACAAGCATCATCGCTTATTCAGAAGAGGGATTAAGAGCAGTTTACAAGGATGTGGAAAGATTCGCTAAAGAAGAAGGACTCACAGCTCACGCTAACAGCATTACGGTTAGATTTGAGTCATGAAGTAATTGAAAGATTTACAATAAGACTGCAAATTATACAAATAGTAAAGATGTAACTAAAAAGTCCTCATTATAGAAAGGATGACACATGGCTAGAACAGCTACTATCTCAAGAAAAACCGGAGAAACAGACATCACCGTAACAATCAACCTTGACGGCACAGGCAAGACAAGCATTGATACCGGCATAGGCTTTTTTGACCACATGCTGGATGCATTTGGACGCCACGGCCTGTTCGATCTTGACGTCAAAGTTAAGGGCGATCTGAATGTCGACGGACATCACACCGTTGAAGATACCGGAATTGTTCTCGGCCAGGCCATAGCCAAAGCTGTTGGAGACAAAAAAGGCATAAAGCGCTACGGCTCAATGATCCTTCCTATGGACGAAGCTTGTGCCATGTGCGCAGTTGACCTTTGCGGAAGACCTTACTTTGTGATGGATGCAAGCTTCACAGCGCCTATGGTGGGAGAGTTTGATACTCAGCTCGTTAATGAGTTCTTCTACTCAGTATCTTATGGCGCTATGATCAACCTCCACTTAAGACTCTTTTCCGGAGAGAATGATCATCACAAGATAGAGGCTATGTTCAAGGCATTTGCTAAAGCAATGGATCAGGCAACTATGTTTGATGAGAGAATCACGGACGTACTTAGCACAAAAGGTACTCTTTGATTAATAGAATACCAATACATAGAATAGTTATCTTAAAAGTATTATCGATTATCTTGATAATATGACAGATAATAACTTGTATTTAATACATTCATATTGACTTAAAATATATCGAAAGGCCTAAATATATGAAAAAGCAGTTTATTCCATCCATAATCCTTAACAACAAAAAGGCAGTCAAAAGCTTTTTTGACAAAACTGTTATCTCTGAAAATCCTGTAGAGCTCGCTGTAAGCTACAACGATGCTAACTGCGACGCTATCATCGTATTCGACCAGTCTACAGACGATAAGAGCCACGAGGATTCGCTTGATATCCTGAAAGAGATCTGCTCCAAGACAGATGTTCCCGTTATTGGTGCAGGCAATGTAAAAAGGATGGAAGATGTCAAAAAGCTCCTGTATGCGGGCTGTAAGATGGCTGCTCTTAACTTCTCCAAAGCTGAAAATGCCGAGATCCTTGAAGAAGTATCCAAGAAATTTGGCAAGGACAAGATCGTTATAAGCTATGCCGATACTGCAGATAGCAGAAAGATAGTTGCTGATAATGCAGCTGCAATAAATGAACTTGCAAGCCTAATGATCTTCATGCCTGAATCTGCGGCTGTAGATGGTCTTGATTCAAATGCAGGCTTTGCTGAAAAACTTGTATCAAACCCTGTTGTTCCTGAAGAAGGCGTTAAGGACATACCTCACATCGTATATCTCGACAATCCGGAATCTGATCTTTCCAACTTGAAAGGCGGCACGCTGGCAGTTCTTTTTTCAGATCAGGTATGCGCTATAACAGGCTCAGCTCTTTCAGCTAACGCTCAGAACATCAATGACCTCAGAAAGTTCGCCATCGAAGCAGGTATCGACGTTCAGACCTTCGAGGCAAAATACAAATGGGAAGACTTCAAGCTTGATTCTAACGGCATGGTGCCTGTTGTAGTGCAGGATTACAGAACAGATCAGGTTCTCATGGTCGCTTACATGAACGAGGAAGCTTATAACGCAACCCTCAGAACCGGCAAGATGACCTATTTTAGCAGATCACGTAATGAACTCTGGGAAAAGGGCGATACCTCAGGCCACTTCCAGTACGTAAAGAGCCTCACAGCAGACTGCGACCTCGATACGATCCTTGCTAAAGTTAAGCAGATTGGCGCTGCCTGCCACACAGGTTCCTATAGCTGCTTCTTCAACGAAATTGCCAAGAAAGACTATACTGAGAAGAACCCCCAGAAAGTTCTCGACAGCGTATATAACGTCATCGCAGACCGCAAGGTTAACCCAAGAGAAGGCTCCTACACCAACTACCTTTTCGATAAAGGCCTTGATAAGATCCTCAAAAAGTGCGGCGAGGAAGCAACCGAGATCACAATCGCAGCCAAGAACGCAAATGGCAATGAGATCGTCTACGAGATGGCAGACTACCTCTACCACATGATGGTCCTTATGGTAGAAAAAGGAGTATCATGGGAAGATGTAACAGACGAACTCGTCCGCAGGTAGTTACCAGAAAGCTGCGGAAAACCATGACTTTTTGTCACTTCGTTCCAAAAGTCATGTAAATAGGCCAATTGAGAACACCTTCGGTGTTGGGCCTATTTACCTACCGATTCACTTTCTTACGAAATCCGCAGTAAATGCGGATTTCTGATTCAAAGTTGCGAAAA
>JAEEGL016024021.1_pt1 | contig 15491 bp, 10 predicted proteins | sample 9134231 | NCBI WGS metagenome assembly JAEEGL01 (sample SAMN16246548, study PRJNA631951) | gut metagenome | biome: gut microbiome; feature: rumen; material: fiber-attached | host: Bos | place: Iran: Karaj | collected 2018-10
CGCCCCCCCCGCCGAGGCCATCGCCCGCATCCGGAGGCTCTACGCGCATGAGCGCGACGCCAGGGAGGTCGCCAAGCCGCGGCCCACCGAGACCGCCCTCTTCAAGGAGCGACGCAAGGCCCGGAGGCTCTCCGCCCCCGTCGCGGACGCCTTCTTCGCCCTCTGCCGCCGCATCGGCGAACAGCAGCCCCCCGCGTCCTCCATCGCCAGGGCGGCCAGGTACGCCGCGGACCGCGAGGCCGAGCGGCGCCGGTTCCTCGCCGCCCCCAGGCTCGACATCGACAACAACCCCTGCGAGAACGTCATCCGCCCGTTCTGCCTCGGACGGAAGAACTGGCTCTTTGCCGGAGGGCAGGAGGGGGTGCGCTGCATGGCCGTCCTGGCCAGCTTCGCCGCCACCTGCAAGGAGAACGGCGTCGACTTCGAGAAGTGGCTCCTCGACGTCCTCGTCAGGCTCGACCGCACCATCCCGAAGCAGCTCCCCTCGCTCCTTCCACACCTCTGGAAGACCGCTCCAAGGCAAGCCTGAGGACACCACCCTGACGCCATGCGAAAAACGCCCCGCGGCCACCGGTGGCCGCGGGGCGTTTTGTTTTTCAGGGCAACTTTTTCCGACCCGCCAAAAACGCTAGTCTGAATGAACGCTTACACGCCTCATCCGAAAGATTCATGTCGGCATCGGCGGCGAGGGTGCATTCCGCCTCGATGGATGAGGCAAATACATTCTGGCGGCAACTGTGCCATGTGGAGGGAACGGGGCCGAATGCCGTTTTCGGGACAGGCGTCGGGGCATGCTCAGGGAGTGCATCCTAAGCCAGTCTACAGGGTCAGTTCGATGACGGGGACGGTGACGGGAGGCGGGACGGGCGGGAGGGAGAGTCCGAGGGTTCCTGGGGGCAGGAGCGAGGCCATGATGGACTGTGGGGCGGGCGTCGCCATGAAGCGCACTTCGGAGCCATCGTTGAGGAAGCGCGCGAATTTCACCTTGTCGGCAAGTCCAGGCAGGAAGAGGTATTTGACGGGGTATTCGAGGATGTGGAGGTAGAGTTTCCGGTTTCCCGGATGCCAGGTGTAGAGGCAGTTGTCGGGTTCGGCCCATTCGGCGGGGGCGGCGGTGCATCCATAGATGGAGGCGCTGTGCTCGTCCATCCACTGGGCGATTCCCTGGAGTGCCTCCTGCGCGCGGCGGTCGATGCGTCCGCGCGGGTCGGGGCCGACGTTCAGGAGGAGGTTTCCGCCGCGCGCGACGTGCTGGATGAGCATGGAGACGAGCTGGTGCGTCGTCTTCCAGGTGGTTTCGTCCCGGTGGTATCCCCAGGAGCCTGAGAAGGTCTGGCAGCCTTCCCACAGGATTGGGTTGCCCGCCTCGTCGCGCAGCCCGACGCGGGGGACATACTGCTCTGGGGAGCGGAAGTCTCCGGCGCCAGGCAGGCCGAGTCGGTCGTCGATGAGGATGCCAGGGCGGAGCCGTCGGACGAGGGCGAGCAGTTCCTCGGCCTCCCAGTCCTCCGCGCGTTTCCCGTCGGGGCTGGGGTAGGTGAAGTCGAACCACATGATGTCAATGGGGCCGTACTCCGTCAGCAGTTCGGTCACCTGGTCGCGCATGTACTGGCAATAGCGGTGCTGGTCGCGGCCGCGGTTCGGCTCCACGTAGCCCAGGTCCCGCAGCGGATGGTGGTCGTCGACCACGAAGTCCGGGTGGTGCCAGTCCAGAAGCGAATAGTAGAGTCCAGCGCGCAGCCCCTCCTTGCGGAAGGCGTCGAGGATTTCGCGGACGTAGTCGCGATCCGCCTTGTAGTCGGTGAACTTGCTGTCCCACATGCAGAAGCCGTCGTGGTGCTTCGCGGTGAAGACGACGTATTTCATGCCCGCGTCCCTGGCGAGACGGGCCCAGGCGGCGGGATCGAAGCGGTCGGGATGGAAATGCTCGCGGTAGATGTCGTATTGCTCCTGGGGCATTTTCTCCCAGGTGCGGACCCATTCGCCACGCGCGGGAATGCTGTAGATGCCCCAGTGGATGAACATGCCGAAGCGGTCATGCGTCCACCAGGTGGAATCGCCGCGGGGATAGACGGGGGGCTGGCTCATGGAAATGGCTCCGTGCAGAAGGTGGCTTTTGCCGACTATTTCACCAATCGTGCTACTTCTTTTCGCGCAGCTGCACGAAGCTGACGCCGAACCAAGGGACATTCCGCATGGGCCCCTTGCCTGTGTTGCTTATGGTGACGGTGTACTTTCCAGGCTGCAGCGTCTCCACGCCCAGGGGGAATGCATGCACCGCCCATGCGTTGTCGGGATAGTCAGTCGTGCCGTTGTGGATGACGCGGCCCTGGAATTCTATCTTGACAGGCACGCGGCTCGTGGTGCGGTTGTCGTCCATGGCGCCCAGCACCAGTTCGGGGTTTTTCAGAACCGACTTGACTTCGAGGGCAACGGTGGTGGTGGTGGCCTTGCTCATGTCGCCATACACGATTGTGATAGGCTCCTGCTGGAACCATACCTTCCACTTGACCCCGCCCTGGAATGCCTCCGTGTCGGCAAAGGCAATCGGTGCTTTTGGATCGTATTTCCCCGGCAGCGCGGCGGTGCTGTTCCGCAGCACTGGCTTTGCCGCAGGAAAATCCTTCACAAATGGGCGCCCTGTCCTTTTCAGCTCGTCCACTTCGCCTTCGGCAAGATATGCCACCAGATAGCGCGCGAAAGCAGGCACGGTGAACTTGACATACTCGCCGTCTCGGGTGAACTTCCACTCCACGATTTCGTCAAAGTCAGGGCTGAAGAAATACAGGCTATGCGCATTCGGTGCCCTGACGCTCAATGACATGGGTTTTGACTTGTCTGGCAGATGCTCCGCGATGGACGGGAAATTCAATTCGCGCAGTTTCGGCTGCATTCCCTCCTTGCTCATGGCACCCAGGAAATTGGCGAGGTGCACTTGAATGGAGGCCCCAGTGCCAAACGCCTGCCTGTGCGCCTCGACCACCACTCCCGAAGGAATGTTGTCCACCTTCAACACAGGTTTGCCGACATGAAAGGTGGCAAGTCGGTTGAAGAAGGCGCCCCACTTGGGATTGCGCCTGTCCTTCCATACCTCGCCTGGCACCACATAGCCCTCGTTGTAGAAGTTGTAGAAATAGCAGTGATATGGTATGCCCGCGAAATAGACGGTCCTGCCTTTGCCAGTGCCCTTCACAAGCAAGGCCGGATATGTCTCGCCCTTGGATGAGACGAACTCCGCCGCCACGGTCACGTCCCTGCCTATATTCTTGATTTTGGTAACGGGGCCGCTGTATGGGATTTTCTCCCCTGGGATCCCAAATGCCTGGTCCTTGATGACAAACGCAAAATCGCCCTTGGCCGTGCCGTCATAGTCGAAGCCCAGCAGCTCGCGGATTGCGAAATTGCCATTGTGCTTGTATCCAGGCGTGGTCAATGCCACATTGGCGCCAGTGATGAGCGTGCCGCCGTCCTTGACGAACTCCGCCACTGCCGCGACTTGCCTGTCGTTCCAGCAGGCCGCATCAATCGCCATGACCGTGGAGGCCTTGTGGGACAGCGCCTTGGCGTCCTCCAGATCACGGTCGATGACGACGCGGTATGGCGTGTTGTGGAAGGTCAGCGCATTGCAGGTGCTTGCGAAGCTCCTGAGCCAGATGTATGGATCCACCACATTCATGTCGCGTGTCTGGTGCGAGAAAAGCACCGCCACGTCATTGTATGCGTGGGTGTCAATGAGCAGGTTCTGCCGTTCGACTTCCCATTGCAGCAAGGGGCGCCATCCCTGTCCATTGTCGTTCTGGCGCATGTACCACCAATGGCGCCCGCCCTGGGACAGTCCGATGAAATACGACAGGATGTCGTGGGCGGGAGAGCGTGTGTAGTACAGCGTCCAGAACGCATTGCCAGTATGCTCTGCCACGGCCCGCAGGTATTTCATCTCAAGGAACATCAGTGGCCAGTAGTGGATGTAGCTGTGGTCGTGGGGCTCGCTTTCCAGCCCGATGGAATCGCCGAACGGGAGATAGTCGCCGATTTCAAGGCCAGCCGCATAGTATGAGTAGCCGCTGGAGTTGTTGCAAAGATAGATGCTGTAGGTCGCCGCTGGATCCATGCCACGCAGCAGCGCCCTGCATTCCAGATGGCGTTCCCTGACCTTTCGGGCACGCCAGTGCACCCATTCCCTGCGTGCGTCGGGATTGCGCCTCGCCCATTCGCCGAAGTGCTTTACGACCGGCGCCTCGTAGCCAGTGTCGGCGGTGAACTTCTTCAGGCAGTAGTCGCAACCGCAGAGATGCGTGCCGAAGAACTGTATCTCGTCGATCATGATGCCCTCGCAGGGCGCCTCCGCAAGCAGCCTGGTGAGATTTGCGAACCAGACCTTCCAGAAATCGTCATTGTTGATGCAGGTGTTGGCGGTGCCGTAGCCATTGATGTCGGACTTGCCCGTGTTCAGATTGACGGCCTTCCATCCTGGGTGTTTTTCGAATATTGCGGCATCCACCATGGTGCATGTAATGTGGTGTATGAAGTCCATGCCGTACTTGTGGCAGGCCTTTATCATGATGTTGCTGTCCGCGATCAGCTTGTCCAGCCTGCGGCTGTCGGCAAAGCGCGCGGATGGCTTCTCCGCCTCGTCCTGCATCAGATATCTGCAGCTTTCCGAAAGGATGAAGTTGAAGCCCAGTTCCTTGAGTTCCCTGGCCTTCGCGTCGGCCCATTCCTCGGTGATGTCATTCGGGATTTGCAGTGAAATCATGCGGTATGCCTGGCGCCTGTCCTCCACCCTGGCAAGACGCGCATTCGGCAAGTTGCTCTTGAAGTCAGGCAGTCCCAGGATGTTCTCGCGGGGTGCAAAATACTCCGCCAGATTGTCAGGCACGGCCTCCGCCCTCAGCCCCCCAGCCAAAATCGCCACAATGACCCAAATGATATGCTTTATTTTCATGATGGTTTCCCTTTATTTGACGAATCAAAAACGCGCTCCGATTGTTGTTTGTAAACTGCTAACGAGTTGTTCCCCCAAGAGGTTCCATCGTCATTTCGTCATTACGTCATTTCGGCTCAGCCGTCATTTCGTCATTTCGTCATTTCGGCTCAGTCGTCATTTCGTCATTTCGTCATTTCGGCTCAGCCGTCATTTCGTCATTACGTCATTTCGACTCAGTCGTCATTTCGTCATTTCGGCTTGTCGGCGTGTCTGCTTCACGAGGGGCCGGTATCTACCCTCATGGGAACAGAACGTTAAAGGAAGCAACCACGCAACCTGAGAGAGGCCATGGCCCCGCAGAGACATACTATGACCGTTCTTGCGCAGATTGCAAGCCGTCTCGGCTTTTTCGGCTCAATGGCCAGGAGGCGCCGACACTTGTGGAAAAACAGCGTATATTTACCGCTGGTTACCAGATTGCCTTTTCCGCCCCATGATCCTTCCTTTCAGAGGAGCGTGTCGCCATGAGACATCTTGTTTTTGCCGTGTTGCTGTCTGCCGCCGTCCTGGTTGCCTCGCCTGGCGCCGCGCTGCCGCCTGGGGGGCTTTCAAGCGTCGACTTCTTCAAGGGGGCGCGCGAGCGTGCGGCGGCGTCGAAAGCGGAGGCGCGGAACCTGCTGCCCGTCTCCCAGGAGCATTGGCAACTGTACAAGGTGGCGAACCGCGCCAGCCTCCATGAGCCGTGGACGGCGGAGTGGACCGAGCGCGAGCAGCGCATGGCGGAGGTCGTGCAGCAGAGTGTCCGCCTGGAGGGCGGCGTTCCCGTCTGGCGCTTTGCGATTCCCGCCGCCATCAACCAGTTCCGGAACGAGAAGGGGCTGCCGTTTTACTATTCGCGGGTCATGGCCAAAGAGCTGGTGGCGGTGGAGCCTGGACGCATGTACCATCTGTCCTATCGGGTGCGCGGCACCTGCCCGCCGCCCTTGAGCGCCAACCGCGTGATGCTGACCATCGACTACTATGGGAAGGACCGCAAGCGCCTGCGCAATGTCAGTTCCACCTACCGCGTCTGCTCGCCGACGCTCAGCTGGAGCGAACAGGCCTTCGATTGCCGCATGGACCCCAGGACGCATTTCGTGCGCATCCACTACTGCCTCCAGAATATCGGCGAGATCGAGCTGCAGACGGGGACGCTGGCGCCCGCCGTCCAGACCGATGGCTTCGACGCGAGCCTCTTCCCGATGGGCGTCCTCGACAACCAGTGCCACATCCCGCAGGGGCAGCTGGGCTTCGTCTCCTTCTTCCCCATCAACCAGAGCCCCCGCAAGGCGGTCCACCCGCGGTTGCGCGTCACCATCCCGCCGCCCTTCCGCTACGTCGCCCCCGCGCCCTACCTCCCCGCCAAGGACTTCTCCGACCAGCCCAACCCCGACGGCTCCCACACCTACACCTTCGGCTTCCGCGAATACCGCTGGGGGGATCTGGCCGCCAAGGACTACGCGGGCTCCTTCCCGCTCCTCTTCGCGCTCACCACCGACGCCACGCCCTCCGACAAACTCTACCCCGTGACCTACCAGTGCTTCGACGACGGCTACGAGGGACCCGTGCACACCTGCCATCTGCGGGTCATCGCGCCCCTCCATGGCGAGCGTCCGCGCCTTTTCCAGAGCGGCATCTATGATTCGCGCACGATGATGCTTCCTGCCTCCGTCTTCCCCCGATTCGTCAAGGAGTATGCGGGCAACGGCTTCAACATCTGCTTCACGTTCCACTCCGAGCAGTATGTCGCCGACGCGTTCCACCAGCATGGCATCCCGCTGTTAGGGAGTTCCAGTTTCATCGCCAACGGCTACGCCTGTCCGCTTCCTCCCGAGAAGCGGCCCGCCTACACCCATTTCATCGGGGTGGACGGCAAGCCCGTCACCGACTTCCACGGGCGCCTGCACCAGCTCATCTGCCCGATGGCCGTCATCAACCGCACGCCGTTCTACCAGGAGACCATCCTGGGCGAGGCGAAGCAGCGCCTCAGGAACAACGACTACCTGATGTCGAACTGGGAACCGGGGCACGCCCAGCACTCCGCGGGATGCTTCTGCGCCAACTGCAAGCAGGCGTTCCTCGCCTACTCCAGGCTCCCCGCCGCCGAGGTCGAGGCGGCCTGGCCTGCGAACATCGTGGGGAAATACCGCACCGAGTGGATGAACTTCAAGAGCCACCAGCACGCCCTCTATCTGGAAACCTACGAGCGCGACCTGGACGCCATCGCCAGGAGCTACGGCAAGAAGGGCTCGGGCTTCATGCCGATGATCACCCGCGACATCATGCTCGACACCGCCTTCAACCTCAACGACGTCAACGCCTTCGCGGTGCGCTTCTACGCCGACCGCATCCAGTGGATCAACCCCTGGGGGCCCTACCTCGCCCACCACTGGCGCGACCTCAAGCGCGACCTGCCAGGCAGCCGCATCCGCATGCTGACGATGGCGCGCAGCGCCACGCGCTTCCTCAAACTCACCGTCAAGGATCCCGCGAAGCGCCCGAAACTGCTGGCCTTCCCGTGCGGCGTCTGCGTCAACATGCTGGTGGCGCCAGAGCAGCTGGCGATGGACACCCTGAGCGTCTACGTCGGCGGCTGGCAGGGCTCCACCCCCTACTACTTCCCCGTCGGGTATGACGCCCGCTACTGGCGCGCGCTGGCGGAGGCCAACACCGCCATCGCCCGCACCGAGCGCTACGTGATGGAAGGGACGGCGCTGCCTGCGCCCGCCGTCAAGCTCCTCACCCCGTTCCCGCGCCCGCTCTACGCCGAACTCAACACCCCCGACCGCCCCATCTCGTCGCTGCAGGTCGCGCCCTTCGCCAGGGACGGCGGCCTGTGCCTCGCCGTCGGCAACTTCTGGGAATACGGCGAGACCTTCTTCACCGCCGCGCTCCCAGGCCTCCAGCCGAAGCAGCGCTACCTCGTGCGGGACGCCGTCTCGGGAACCGCCTTCTGCGACGACGACGGAAAGAACTTCACGGGGGCGCAATTGGCGAAGGGGGGAGCCCTTGTCCTCCATGCGGGCGGCCTGCGCTGGCGGTTCTACACCGTTGAACCCGCCGCCGAGGCGGCGCCGCAGGGTGCGTTGAGGGCGAAGGAGGTGCGCGCGCTCTTGGCGGCGCGTCTGCCAGGCATCATGAAGGCGGCGGCCGAGGAGAATGCCTTCCTCCTGTCGCAGGCCAGGCCGTCCGAGGCGCCTTCTGACGTGAGCCCCCTGCGGGATTTCCACGCGCCAGGCGTCAGCGTGACGGTCACGCGCGTGCGCGGCACGGGGCAGCCCGTCGCGCGTGTCAGCGCCTACGACACCATCGCCAGCAACGTCTCGGGCGACCGCACCGTCCTCACCATCCAGTGCGGCGAGAGCACCTGGAAGGTGGAGCCCGACCGCGGGGCCTTCCTCGCCTCGTGGCGTTTCCGCGGGCATGAACTGTGCAGCGCCAGCGACACCATGGGGCTGGCGCTCGACGGGCCCTGGACGCCGACGGTGCGCTTCACGCGCCCCTTCCAGCTGAGCCGCGCTGAGGCCATTTCAGGCGGGGTCGCCCTCGAGTTCACCCGCACCCTCAACGCCAACGACGGGCGGCAGTATGAGAATTGCGTCCTGGTCAAGCGCCTTGCCTTCACTGGCAACCGCGTCGTCGTCGATTCCACCATCCGAAACCCGTTCAACGACACCGTCCGCTTCGCCTACCGCTACCAGAACCTGCCTGGACCCGTGCAGCCCGCAGGGGACTTCGGCCCTGGCGCCGCCCATTTCGTCGGCCCAGACGGCCCGTTCTCCGTGAAGTCCCCGTCCCGGCACACCTTCTACAAACTCCAGGGCTCGCCCGACAACCCCGACGTGCTCCGCGTGCTCTTCGGCCGAGGGCCCCCTCGCATCGTCCCCATCGCCAGGCCCGAGGCCGTCTTCCGCAGCGCCGACGGGAAAGTCGCCCTCAAGGTCACGGTCGCCCCCGCCGTGGATTTCCACGGCTTCGTCTCGTGCGCCGAAAGCACGCTCCTTACCTACGAGCCCGTCTTCAACACCTGCGAAATCCCCGTCGGCCGCACGTGGCACGCCCAGATGACACTCGAGGCGCAATAGGAACGGGAATTGCCGCAGGCTGACAGCGCAGGGGTTTCGTCCTCGTTGATGGTCGCATAGGGAAATGGCATGCAAGGAGAGAAGATGGCAGTTCGGAAGAAATCATCACGTAGGACTGGGGTGGTGCTGGTCGGGGCTGGGATGCGGGCGGCGTCGCTGATTCCGCTGCTGGCGATGATGCCGGATGTGCGGCTGGTCGCGCTGGCGGATCCGATCGAGGAGCGCCGTCGGCAGCTGCTGGCGGATGCCAGGAAGGTGTGCGCCGACACGATCGAATCGGTGGCGGACTATCGGGAATGCCTCGGGCGCGACGACGTGGACGCGGTGCTGGCGGTGGGCACGTGGAACAGCCATGTCCCCGTGTGCCTGGAGGCCATGCGCGCCGGCAAATACGCCGCCACCGAGGTCGGCGGCACGAACTCCGTGGAGGAGTGCTGGGAGCTGGTGCGGACGGCGGAGGCGAACGGGACGCACTGCATGATGCTGGAGAACTGCTGCTATGGGCGGCGGGAGATGATGGTGCTGAACCTGGTCAGGAAGGGGCTCTTCGGGGAACTCGTCCACGCGAAATGCGGCTACCGCCACAATCTACGGGGGCTGCTCACCCGCCAGGATCCGCATTTCCGGCTGGACCACAACATCCATCGCAACGGGGATCTGTACCTGACGCACGGCGTCGGCCCCGTCATGCAGTGGCTGGACATCAACCGCGGCAACCGCTTCCTCACCATCCGCTCGACGGCCTCCAAGTCGCGCGGCTTCGAGGAGTATCTGAAGACCAGGGAGGTGCAGGACAAGTCGCTCAAGGGGGCGCATTTCGCCATGGGCGACGTGATCAGTTCGACGCTGACCTGCGCCAATGGCGAGACGGTCGACCTCTACCACTGCGTCTCGCTGCCGGGCCCGTATTCGCGCTTCGGGCGGCTGGACGGGACGCGCGGGTGCTATTCCGAGGAGAAGCGCGGCGTCTGGTTGGAGGGCATTTCGAAGGATCCCGAACAATACGACAGCCTGGAATCGCTCTATCCCCGCTACGAGCATCCGCTGTGGCGCAAATACCAGCGCAGGAAAATCGACGCCGAGGCCTTGGGGCACGGCGGGATGGACTATCTGGTGCTGCGGGCGTTCATCGAGGCGGTGCAGAAGAAGGCGCCGCCGCCCATCGACACCTGCGACACGGCGACGCTGCTCGCGCTGAGCGTGCTCTCCGAGCAGTCGGTCTCCCTGGGCGGGCAGCCTGTGCCCGTGCCGGACTTCACCCGCGGGAAATGGCTTGAAGGCGGCCGCGCGAGGTAGACGCGGGCCCGCCTGGATGCAATCCTGAATCGGACTTTCGTTTTTTACTCCATTCCCCCCCTGCGCCGCATGGGGGAATGAAGCATCCGTATCAGATGGCGTCGGGGAGTTCCTCGGGGAGGTCGTCGTCATCGTCCTTTGGGGGGGCGGCAAGCAAATCGTCTATCGTGGGGGCGGGGGCGTCGGCCTTGATGGCGGCGATTTTGTCCTTGAGGCGGTCGAGGCGCTGGCTGATTTCGGTTGACTTCTCAAGGTGCTTCCTGGTCTCAAGCATGCGGGCGAGATCCTGGAGTTCCTGCTGGGTGTGCGCGACGCGCTGCTGCAGGCGCTGGAACTCGGCGACGCGCCGGTCGATCAGCACCGACAGGTTCTGCGGCTGCCTCACGCGCTTCTCCAGCGCCGCGACGCGCTGCTCGGCCTCGCGGATTTTGGCTTTGGCCTCCTGGCGGGTCCAGGCGGCGCCTCGGAAGATGACGGGAATGTTGCCGTTTCCCTCGGCGTCGCGGTAGGCGGCGCGCATCTCGTCGAGTGCGCGGCGGCGTGCGACCAGGAGCATTTGGTCGTTGCCGCGCTCCCGCTGCAGCTTCTGCCGTTCCATCAGCAGGTGGTGGATGCTGTTGTCCAGCTGGTCGTTGTAGCGATCCAACTCCTGCTGCAGTATCTGGCAAAAGGTCTTTGGGGGCGGCGAGAGGATCACGAGCTGGCCGTCCTCGATTCCTGTATTCTTCTTGCCGCGCGACGGGCTGCGGGCGGGCGCCTCGTCCGAATCGGAGGAATAGGTCACGCGCTCCTCCTCCTCCCTCGCCTGCCGCCGCTTCCTCGCATTGTATTCCTGCACGATCGCGACGAGGATGCAGATGGCGAAAATCATCCCCAGCCCCTGGAAAATCCTGCCCAGACACGAATCACTCATGGATTGTCCTCCTGTTTGAGGTTTGCCCTGTTCCGCAAGAGGCCAGGAAACGGCCTTCCTGGGGAACAGGGCATTGGAATCACTGGCCGATCATCTTCTGGTAGAGGAGTTCCTCGTAGAACTGCTCCTCCATCCTGGCGGCCTGGGTGCCGTCGCGCTCGGCGTCCCGCATCATTCGTCCGAGGTCCGTCTCCCCCATGACGCTCCTGCTGCCGTGCGCCTTGAGATACAGGGATTCCAGGGCCGCGCAGACCTGGTTGAATTGCGTGGCGAGCCGATCCCGTTCCGCGCGGAGCCGACGGCAGGCGGCGTCTTCCTCTGGAATACGTCCCATCCTGCGGAGTTCGCGGGTGTAGGACTGGAGCTGTTCTTCCTGGGCCACCAGGGCGGAACGCAGGCTCTGGATGGTCCGCCAGACCTCGGGGACCTCGCGCAGGGCGAAGGCCCGAAGGGTGGTGTAGCGTTCGCGGGCCGCCGCCTGGCTGGACTGCTCCTCCTGCATCGCGAGGCGACTGCTCCCCCCCGTGGCGCAGCCGCAAAGCATCAGGGCGGCCAGCGCCACGGCCAGGACAGGCAATGGGATGCGTTTCATGGCTTCACACCTCCTTTGGCTTGCCTGGGGAATGCCCCTTATTCGCGCATGAGGGCATCGAACTCCTCGCGGATGTTCGTGGAGTGGGAGGGCGTGACGAGGGTGTCGAGCGAGGGGGACTGGAGGTCCGTGCCCAGGGCGCCGAGGGCGTCGTTCAGGGCGGAGAGGGCGTCGGCGATGCCGTCGTTGCCGTCCACGACCTGCTTGGTGCGCAAGTCGTTGATGGTCGACTGGATGCGTTCGCGCAGCGCGGGGATGCGGCGTTGCTCGGCTTCGACGCGTTCCAGCTTGCGCTGCAGGGACACCTCCTGGTTGGCCTGGGCGGCGGTGGCGCCGCGGAGGGCCGCGAGGGTGTTCGCCGCCTCGACCATCTTCTCCTGCGCCTTTTCCTGCGAGAGCGCGAAGCCGCCGAGGGTGACTGGCCAGGCGCCGTCCTTCTCCGCCGCGCGGTAGGCCTTTTTCGAGTCAACAAGGAACTTCTCCAGGGCGGCGCGGCGCTTGTCGGCGGTGGCGCGCTCGCGGCGGACGCGGTTGAGTTCGACGAGGATCCGATGGCGGACCGTCCCGAGGCGCTGGTCGAAGACCTTCAGCTGCTCCAGCTGCGCCTGGCAGTATTCGACGGGGTGCTTCGCCTGGTTCTCCTGCGTCCATTCGGTGTTCTGCCGAATCCGCTCGCGGCGCTGCTGCTCCTGCGCAATGAGCGGGACGCTGTGTTCTTTCTCGGCGGGATCCTCCTTTTCGCCGAAGAGGGCGTCGCCCGCCTTTTTGGTGCGGCGCGCGGCCTCGGAGCGGCTCTCACGCGAGCAGCCGTCGGCGAAGGTGACGAGGGTGAAGGCGAGGGCCAAGCAGATGGCCTGGGAGACAAAACGCGCGAGGTTGTTTTGCATACGGGATGGTTCCTCCTTGGGGTGATGAAAAAGCCGCGTCCTGGCGGCACACATGTTACGTCGCCAGGGCGCGGTTTCTGACAAAGGGTGCCCCGCAGCGCAGATCTGCGGGGCCGGTTGCTGGCTGCTTATCGCGGCAGGAGGGCGAGACCCTTCTGCCCGTCGATGCAGAGGTCATAATCGCGCCAGAGTTGCCAGGCGCTGACGATGGTGTCGAAATGATTGAGGCACTGGTCGTAGCCCGTCCCAGGCGGGATGAGCGCCATGTTGCCCACTTGGCTGAAGCCGTGGCAGGTGAACGGCACCTGCCAGAGTTTTCCATGGTGATTCTGCTGGATGGCCGCCAGGTAGTCGTCGAACTCCCCGGCCTCCGGGCAGCCCTTGAGGTATTGCTGCTTGCCGATGGAGAAGTGGACGCGCGCACCCGTGTCGAAGACCGCCGTCGTGGGCTGGCCGTTGAAGGTGACTTCGAGGAGGGGGAGATTATTCCAGATGCCCTTCCAGGGGAGCACCTGGGCGTTGGCGGGAAGCGCCGCGGTCGCGTTTTCTTCGATTGTGACGGTCTTCTGTCCGATGGTGATCCGCCCTTGCGGGAGGAACGGGAGAAGGCGCTGTACGGGGACGCCGACCGTCTGCTCGACCTGTCGGGCGAGGTCTCCGAAAAGCCTTATCTCGGAGGCGGAGGCGCCGGCGCCGGTGTCGATGATGCAGAGCTCTCCATCGATTTCATAGAGGAAGTGCTCGTTGATGGTCTGAAGTGGAATAGGCATGTTGGTCTCCTATGGTTGGTTTAACAATCCCCCTGTCATCCGTCTATAACGATGTATCATCGCGTTTTGTGTCACGGACGGTCCCTCTTCCACAAGTTGGCGCAGGCGGGCGCAGAAAATGTGTTTGTATGACCGGCATGGTCGATGCGTTGAAATGGTACTGCCCGAATGCTCTTTCCCCATGCAGGGCGATAATGACCTTGGCTGATATGCCCCGGAAATGGTTGCCATGGCAGCCGTGGCAACCATTCCCGAGAAGGTGTTGATATTTGTCTCGCTTGCATTCAGCGATATGGCTTTGAGGGCAGTTATCTCCAGGGGAAAAGAGCGTCCCACTCAACAACGGTGGACTATTTACGCGGGAGAATGGTTTTCAATCCATTGCTGAACTCGCTCACGATGTCGTTCATACCACTGGCTACAGACATAATAATCTGTGTTTCGGATGGCAATGGGATTTCTCCAGTATCTCTCTCGTGGTTGCCCTGTAGGTGAAAGCAAGGGAAAGTTAATTCCCAAAACGCGGTTCGAATATTCCACATTTTGCAGGCTTTCGACTTCCGTTTCCGGGAAATCAGGTTCCATAAGAATTGGAAATAACCGACTTCGGACAAATTCACCGATTCGTCCCTCTTCCTGGATTGGCTGAGGAACATTGGCAAGTATTGTTTCACCATCTTGAACAATAATGCCAACATCTTCCACGTCAATAAATTCACCATCTTCCGGGGAGCAACGTTTGGTAGGGTTGGGAGAGGGATTCCCTACAATGCGGTAGTCTTGGCGAGGCAATTGGAGTTGTCGGCACAGTCTATGCCATGTGGCGCGTATCGGCCCCCCGTTTCCAATGCTCATTATGCCATTCATTTGGATCAAAATATCGCGTAACTGCGTGGTGTATTGTCTGACAATAGCGGGTGTCAGGTGAGGATCGCTGGCGTCAATGGTCTGGAAGAGTTCAGAATACTGGGGGTCCGTCCGCAAACGTTTGACAATGACAGCATCATCGGCATAAGTTGCGCGGTAAATTGGCTCTTGGGCCAGGAGTTTGACAAAGTTCTCAAAAAGGACCATGTTGTTTGGTAAAACAAAGTCTTGGAAAAGTTCACGAATCGACTGTTTGGCATGCGTTGTTTCATGATCTGAGCCACTAATGTAATCAACTTTCGGAGCGCGATCTGTTGTAGAGTGGGGAGAGGGATTCCCTACAATGCGATATTCTTGCCGAGGCAATTGGAGTTGTTGGCACAGTCTATGCCATGTGGCGCGTATCGGCCCCCCGTTTCCAATGCTCATTATGCCATTCATTTGGATCAAAATATCGCGCAACTGCGTGGTGTATTGTCTGACAATAGCGGGTGTCAGGTGAGGATCGCTGGCATCAATGGCTTGGAAGAGTTCAGAATACTGGGGATCCGTCCGCAAACGTTTGACAATGACAGCATCATGGGCATAAGTTGCGCGGTAAATTGGCTCATTGGCCAGGAGTTTGACATAGTTCTCAAAAAGGACCATGTAGTTTGGTAAAACAAGGTCTTGGAAGAGTTCACGAATCGACATTGGGATTGATCTCCTGATTAGGTGTTGGAGGATGGGGGGAAGCCATGCGGTAGACGAACTGCATTGAGAAAAGAAGATTTCGTTGGCGGCGGGTTGGTTGGTCTTGGGGAGGCATTTCGGAAAAGTCCTGCGCGCCATGGTCAGAGAATAAACCACGAACAGGGGGAGGAAACGCTTCCGGCGTCTCCTCCCCACACGACTTGTTGCGGATTCCGCGGCTATTTCCTCAATGAACAGGTGCTAAGCTTTCATTAAGCCGGATGGATCGTCATTCGTCCTCTCGTGACATTTTGGATAATCTCGATGATCCTATCGCGTTCCTCGCCAACCCATTGATTTGTGGCGTGATAGGTTTGATTATTCCACTGGATTGTTTCATCATGGTAACGCGTGTTCCGTGTTTCTTCAGAACGCTGTTGAAA
>JAEEGL010861041.1_pt1 | contig 15490 bp, 15 predicted proteins | sample 9134231 | NCBI WGS metagenome assembly JAEEGL01 (sample SAMN16246548, study PRJNA631951) | gut metagenome | biome: gut microbiome; feature: rumen; material: fiber-attached | host: Bos | place: Iran: Karaj | collected 2018-10
AATTTACGGGAACTGCAACAACAAATAAAAGAATTTATGTCTGTGTAATGAATTTTTATTATTTTAATAAAGACGGTAAAGTTACAAATGATATAGCAGCAGAAGGTATGATTGGTATTCTTCGTGGTATTGGGGCTATGTAAGAAACTTATCGGTTAGTTTAAGAATGAATTATCTGGAAGTATGAGAGTTTTTATCACTAAATTTTGAAATTCTTCCCCGAAAACTTAAAAAGTTTGAGAATTCTCTCAAACTTCCGGGGGTACTTTTCTCAATCTCTCTGATAATCTACAATAGGACGAAAAAGTGACTTTTGGAGTAGTTTCAGTCAACCACTCGGAAGGGGGTTAAAGTCAAACACAAAGCCGAAAGTCGGCAGAAAAATATTTTTTCAAATGTCCTATTAAACCCCAATAATCTACACCACAAAAAAAGAGGTTCAAACCAATTTGACCTCTAAATATAGAAAAAACTCCTCAGGTGGGACTCGAACCTACAACCCTTCGGTTAACAGCCGAATGCTCTGCCATTGAGCTACTGAGGAATATCTATATTTTTATCTTAACAAAAAAAAGTTGTTTGTAAATACTTTTTTTAAAAAATTTTTAATTTTCAGCTAAACAACTTGATTTTTGCCACATATATAATTTATTTCAAGAACCAAAGTACCTATATTTGCGGCTTTTACATTAAATAATCGGCAAAGGAAAAGCTGATGGGGGGATTCGAACCCCCGACCTACTGATTACGAATCAGTTGCTCTACCGACTGAGCTACATCAGCTAATTGCTAAAACATAATAACATAAACAAACTATATAATCCAGTATCACATACAATAACCACACAACAGCTAATAAAAAAGAAGGTTTTTTAGTCCCTTCTTTTTCTCTCTCTTAATTACTTCGTGTATATCTTTATTAAATTGGTTGTATTTTGTGATTTATCCAAGAAATTAAAATTAGACTTTTTAACTTTTTCTTCCGCAACCTGTTTGTTTTTTGGCAGTCTGTCTTTTAGCGGTTTTTTACCTGTTAACAATCTCATAAATTTGAAATATTGACCTAAAAATCCTGTTCGTTTTTCATTCTTTTCATCTATAGCATTGAGCTCGTCAAGAGTTTTTCTGCCTATAGGCATACCTATTGATTTTCTTGTTAAGAGTTCAGTTGCTATTGTATTCGGACCTGATACAGCAGCCATACCCTTTAATGAGCTGTTATATGTATTTCTGAATGTACCGTTGAACCAGTTAATAAGCATTGTTTGATAGAATAATGCACTTAATCTTTGGATGATACGTTCATTAGCTTTTTCTTTTGCACCCTCTTGGTCTTCGCCGTCAGATTTCAACATTACCATATTATAGTTATCAGCAACTAAGAATGCTGATGTTACAGTTGACGAAGCAATTTTAGACATCATTGCCAAATCTGTATTTTTGTTATTCGATTGTGTAACACCGTTAAATGATTTTTCTATAGCGGAATCGACATATTTTTTAAGTTTTAATCCTTCGGAATCAGCTATTTCTTTTAATTTTGTAACCTCATCGGATGAAGCACCTCTTGCAACAGCAGCTTCATATGCTGATTGTGCTTGTCTAAACTTCTTAGTAACTTTTTCCAATTTTTCCATTGCATTTGCAAATACTGTTTGACTGATTGTACCTGATTTAGGGGAACGTTCGCCGTAAATTTCGGTAACGACTTTATGTACTCCTTTTTCAAATGAAGTTAATTGTGCTTTTCCAAGAACCGCATCAGCAGCCTTCTTTTCTACTCGCTTCGTAGCAAGGTTGATAAGGTTTGTTGCAATTTTAAACGGAAATCTTGCGACTGAACCGATAAATTTAAACGGCTGAGTTACCATATCCGCAAACGGTTTCCATTTTGTTTCTACTCTTATTGCTTTTTCTCTTTCTGCAAGAGGAATATCAGTTATATTCTTTTCAATAAATCCGCGTAATGTTGAAGTTTGTTCATCAGTCAAACCAATCTTTTTATCTCTTATTATCTCAGCAGCTCTTCTTGTAACTCTGTCAAATTTATTTTCTGCAATACTTGCTTTTTCAACACTAAATGCCGTATTTATAGCCTTTGACAATTCTGTTCTTTGAGCATCAGTAAGTTTATGACCTGCGTCTTCAAGCTGAGATATTGAAGTATCTATGACGGATGTTATTTGTTTTGGTGATAATACACCTTGATACAATTTAATAATACCGTCTTTTACTCTTGAATATTTGCCTTTGATAAATTCATGACCCGATACTAACTCACCGCAATTAGCCTTACGTAAACTGCCGGTTAATGATTTAAATTCTTTCTCAGACATTTCAAAATCTTTGAATGCTATTGGGTCATAAACTTTAGACTTAACATATTCAAAACCTTTACGAATACCGGAATTTATTCCGCTTATAATTTTGTTATTTTTCGCAAATGTACTGTTTTTTAAGAAGCTTAATGCAAAACCGCCTGCTAATAATATAGCTACACCTTTTTTAAAGGTTTTGAAGTTTATTAATGCCTTTGGTGAATCTTTTTTCTTTGAATTATTGTTTGCCTGCTCCGTTGGTTGATTAGCTGCTTTAAAGCTTGCAAATACATTAGAATCATTTTTTTGCATTAAATCATAATCTGCAAGTTTAGTAGTATGAGTTGGTGCATCGTTTTTCTTTATTGATGCTGCGGCATTAGGATTTGCCTTTTTATCGTTTTTATGAACTCTGTTGTATTCTTTTGCACCTTCTTTTGACAAAAACATTATAGGCTTATGCATACGCCTTCTTGCAAAAATTTCAGAACATAATACCGTAGCGCCTGAAACAAGAGGAGCAAATGAAGGAATTGTATTTACTTGTTTTGTAAATGCACCAAATGTTAATAACTGAATATATGCGGTTAATAATACTCTGGTGATTTCCTGTTTCTGTCTTATTTTTGCTTCTTTTGTAGATTCTTCTTTTTTATCACCGCATAAAACAGAAAGATTATAAGCATCATTAGCAAGGAATGCAACAGGAATCATACCTGTAACAATTCTGTTTAAAGGTCTTTCATAAGCGGTATTAAAATTACCTGTATATTTATCAAAAAATTTATTGCTGACTTTATATAAACTTTCTCTTAATACATCATCTGCTTCTGCAATAATACCGGCTTCTTTACCCGTCGGATTTTTTTTAGACATTAATGCAAGAAGTTCATTACGTGCGGCTTCCTGATATTTTGCAAATAATTCTTTTGCTGCTTTTCCGTTAGGATCAGCCTTTTTTGCAGCTATATATGCCTCTTTTGCCTTTGGAGCGAAACCTTTTTCGGTAGCAAAATTGGTTATCAACTGTGTTGTTTTATCAAACATGCCTCTTAAGCTATCTGTTAAAGCATCCATATCATTTATTTTACGAGGTACTCGAAAAGCAAATGAATCTCTGATTTTTGTAGCTTTATCACGAATTGCAGTTACAACTTTTCCCTTACCCGGAATAGATTGAACTTTTTTTAATACCCAGCTGCCAAAATAAGAAGGAAGTGTAACAAACGGAAAGATAATATTTTCTGCTATAGATCTTGGTAATGTTTTTTCTTTTATAGAGCTTACGCCTTTAGATAAATCATATCGGGAATAGAGTTTTAAAGCTTTTGATTGAAGTTCGCTTTGTATTTTATCACCTGCTTTGGGAGGAGTTACTAAAGTGGCAAGTTTTTTGCCCATCCTGTCACTTATTCCGCCGTAATATCGCTTAAATACATCTAAAATTTTACTATCCGCTTGTGTTATTAATGTTTCCGGCGATCCTTTAAAACTCGGCTGAGTTTGGTAACTAATACTTTGACCATGATACTTATTCTTTTTTATATCTATCGGTCTTGTTACCGTATTATATCTGGGAGTTATGATATTCATTTTTATTCCTTCTTATGGATTTGGTTATCCGCATGCTTCAAAAATTCAAAATAGATTTTTTGCCATTACTTAGTTTAAATGTAACAAATTGTTATTCGGGATATCTTGATGTAGCTTTTAAAAGCATCTTTGCAAGTTTATCCGAGCCCTCAAATTTCCTGTCTTCTATCTTCTTACTCGCCGTTTGCACATCATATACGACAAATTTATGTTTAATATCAAATGACTTATTTTTCTCATCAATTTCCATAATTGCATAACAAGCATCAGGCTTATCACTGAAAGGCCTGCCGACACTTCCGGCATTTACAACTGTCTGGTTTGTATTTGTCTGATATCCGCATGGTTCATGAGTATGACCGCAGAATATAATATCGGCATCCGTTCCTTTTATCATTTCTTCAACTTTTTCTATGTCCATGTTCGGAAATATATTTTCATTATTTTTTCTCGGAGAACCATGAACCAAAAGAATTTTTATTCCGAATAATTCAATCTCTTTTGATACAGGAAGCTGTGCAAGAAAATTTTTATCTTCATCCGTTAATATTTTACTGTCTGCTAAATAAGCACTTCCCATTACCGCATTGGTTTCTGTTACTGAATTATACGTATCAAAAGAAAATACAGACAACATTTTGTCTGTATTTCCCTGAATTATATAAAAATCTTTTGATTGCATGAGTTCCTGAATTTTGTGAAGAGTTTGAATAGGCTCAGGACCTGCCATTACAACATCACCTAAACAAAATATCTTACTGCACCCCTCATGCCTAATATCATCAAGAACTTTTTCCAAAGCATAAATATTACCATGTATATCTGATATTATTGCAATTTTCATTTCATATCCCTAAGATTATCATGCTAATATAATCATAACAGGAAATATAAAGCATGATAAAAAGAAGAATTTCAAAACAAATTAAAATAGGTGATGTAAAAATCGGCGGAAATGCTCCGATTTCGGTTCAATCAATGACAAACACCGATACACGTGATGTAAAATCCACCTTAAAACAAATTAACAATTTGGCTGAAAACGGCTGTGAGCTTGTTCGACTGGCGATACTTAATCCTGATGCGGCAGAAGCAATAAAAGAAATAAAGAAGAAATCACCAGTCCCATTAATAGCAGACATACATTTTGACTACAGACTTGCCATAAAATGTATTGAAAACGGTATTGATGCTTTGAGAATAAATCCCGGTAATATAGGCAAAGAAGAACATACAAAAAAAGTAGTAGCATTGGCGAAAACTAACAATGTACCAATAAGAATAGGCATTAACGGAGGTTCATTAGAAAAGGAACTTGAACAACTAAACATTCCTTTACATGAAAAAATGGTTAAAAGCGCTATGCGTCATATTAAGATTTTAGAAGATAATAACTTTGATAATATTAAGATTTCTTTAAAATCCAGTGATGTATTAACGACAATTGAAGCATACAGATTAATAGCAAAAAAAGTAGATTATCCGCTGCATTTAGGAGTAACGGAAGCAGGAACATATACCGGAGGAATTATAAAATCTGCAGTAGGACTTGGTACATTACTGGCAGAAGGTATAGGAGACACAATAAGGGTATCTTTGACAGACTCACCCATAGAAGAAGTAAAAGCAGGATATATGATACTTAAATCACTCGGATTAAGGCAAAAAGGAATTAATTTTATATCCTGCCCGACATGCGGAAGAACCCAAATAGATTTAATTAACCTTGCAAAAGAAGTCGAAAAAAGATTGGCAAATTTTGATAAACCACTAACAATAGCTGTAATGGGATGTGCAGTTAACGGCCCCGGAGAAGCGAAACATGCTGATTACGGTATTGCAGGCGGAATAAAAGAAGGTTATATATTTAAAAAAGGTGAAATAATAAAAAGACTTCCTGAAGAAAAATTAATAGATGAATTTATAAATCTCATACAAATGGAGAATGTTTAAATATTGCATTCTCAAAAAAAATAAGCTATTATATAAATATAATAAAGGGGATTTATTAATGAAAAAGATAGTATTACTTTTAACATTGTTTATAGCATCAACAACGGTTTCTAACGCATTTGTTGATAATATGTATATGACAACGGAACAATATATGAAAAATACCGGTTACTCTTCGGATATGGCTAAATTAATGGCTATAACAAACAGAGACCCATACAGAACCGCATGGAAAGATGAAGATTACAGAAAACCGATTGATGTTGCAAGAAAAGTTTATAACTATATTGCACCGGGTATGTATACTGATTACGATTTTTATGACAGAAACATAAAAGTTAATACTGTTGATTGGCGTGATTTCTAAAGTTTAATTTTAAATATAAAAAAAGAGGTATTATATAATACCTCTTTTTTTATATTTAATCTTTTATTAAAAATCATTACTATTAAATCAATAAAATTTAGTATTTGAATTTGATAAAAAATGTTATAAAATAAAAAACAAATAAAAAATACCGAAAGAATATATACAATATTAAGTTTTGTAAAGTCGGATTTTATATCGTTTATATTCAATGCCATAAAGGGATACAGGCAATATAAAACCATAAAAAAATAAAAAAATAGTATATATTTTAAAAGAGACTAGCAAAAAATTTTCATAACAGGTTTTGAAATATAATGCGAAATAAATAAACACGGAGAAGAAAATGTCAGAGATAAACAACTTAAATAATATTCGTTACGGACAAAAAGTTGAATTTGATAAAAGTCTTGCAGATTCTAAAAAACAGAATCAAGGAAATTCTGTTGAAGAAAGCAAGGGAAGAGAGATTGTTCCGGATACAGGTTTTTTAGGCCGGTCACAAGTAAAAGGTGTTAAGGGCGGAATCAATGTCAGCATTGATGAAATTGAAGAATTAATGTCCAAACATCCTGAAATAGCAGAGGGTGCTGATGTTGTATTCAATAGAGTATATGACAGATGTATAAAAGAAGGTAAAACACCATACGAAGCATACGTTTCTGCATCTTTTGCACAAGACGAATTTACATCAATTGCAAAAGCAAAATTTTTTAACTAATAAAAAGTCATAATAAAACAAAAGGAACTGATAATAATCAGTTCCTTTTAGTATATATACAGATAATTAAAATATTGATAAGTTAGCTTTATAGTGATAATATATACAAGTCGTTTAGATATTGTGAGATGGATATGAGTATACAAAGACCTGTAGAAGCGAAAGACAGAATTATTCTTGCTCTTGATGTTGATACTATTGAAGATGTTATAAAATATGTTGATTTATTAAAAGATTATGTCGGTTTTTTTAAGGTCGGTTTACCGTTAATGATATCTTGCGGATTTGAATCAATTCAAATAATAAAAGAACACGGTGGGAAGGTATATTTCGACGGGAAATTTCAAGATATTCCCAATACTATAGCTCAAGCCAGTACGAATTTAATGGCAAAAGGTATAGATTTTTTTAATATCAGTGCTACTGGCGGTTCAAAAATGCTCACAAATACAATCAGTGCCTGTAATTCATATGCTAAAAAAAATGATATCGAGCCGCCTGTAATTCTTGCTGTTACACTGCTTTCAAGTTTTGGTCAAAAAACATTAACAAATGAGCTTTGTGTTGAAATGAACATATCAAAGTATGTATTGCAATTATCAAGAATGGCAAAAGAAGCAGGTTTATCAGGTGTAATAGCTCCGGATACAGATGCCGCACAAATAAAACAAGAACTCGGCGAAGATTTTATTGTCGTATGTCCTGCAGTTCGTCCAACTTGGGCAATTGTTAATGATCAAATAAGAATAGTATCGCCAACAGATGCAATAAAAGCAGGTGCTGACTATATAATTATAGGAAGACCAATCACACATGCTGCAGACCCTATTGCTGCGGCTAAACTTGTTATTGCAGAAATTGAAGATGCATTAAAAATGAAAGAGGAGTAAATATGATAATCGGGATTCCCAAAGAAGTCAAAAACAGAGAAGATAGAGTTGCAATTACTCCTAACGGTGTAAAATTATTATCACAAGCCGGACACAAAGTTATTATTGAAACAAACGCCGGAATCGGCAGCGGTTTTTCAAATGAAGAATATAAAGAATCAGGAGCTGTTATCCTAAACTCGGTTGAGAATTTATATAATGAAGCTGATTTAATTGTAAAAGTAAAAGAGCCTCAGCCTTCAGAGTATAAGCTGTTAAAGAAAAATCAAATTCTTTTTACATATCTGCATCTCGCTGTTGAACCTGCACTTACAAAAGAATTACTTGATAAAAAAATCACGGGTATTGCATGTGAAACAATACAAGATGAAAACGGAGAACTTCCGCTGCTTGTTCCAATGAGTGAAGTAGCGGGGAAAATGTCTGTTCAAATAGCTGCCAATTTGCTTGAAAACAGAAATGGCGGTTCAGGTGTACTCCTTGGCGGCATTCCAGGGGTTCAGGCAGGTAAAGTTTTAATTATAGGCGCTGGGCATGTAGGCTTAAATGCCGCAAAAATTGCAGCAGGAATGGGCGCGAATGTTTGTCTTTTAGATGTAGACTCTAACAAACTAAGATATGCGGACAGTATTTTAGGTTCTAAAATAAAGACATATTTATCAACAGAACTTGTTATATCACATTTAATCAAACATGCTGATGTAGTAATAGGCGCAGTTTTAATTCCGGGATATAAAGCTCCCCGTATAATCACTGAAGAAATGGTTAAGAGCATGCATAAAGGCTCTGTAATTGTTGATGTTTCAATAGACCAAGGCGGTATTGTTGAAACAATGGACAGAATAACTACTATTGATAATCCGTTCTATGTAAGACATGGTGTTATACATTATAGTGTTGCAAATATTGCAGGAAGTGTTGCAAGAACATCCACTTTTGCTATGACAAATGAGACCATTAAATATTTATTGGAAATAGCAAATAACGGAGTTGTTAATGCAATAAAGAAAGATAAAGGTCTTGCATACGGAATAAATACGATTAACGGGAAATTGACCAATAAAGGTGTTGCAGAGGCACTTCATTTAAATTATACTGAATTACCGAGTCTTATAGGTTTTTAGGAATTGCATCACAACACATTTGACATGCATTAAATATATTTGCACAATGCAGATTTTTTCTGAAGCATTTAAATTTAACTGTATTTACGGCTTCTTTTAATGACATTTCTTTTAAAGATGCAACTCTTAATGAAAGACAAGGATAAACATCTCCTTTAGGTGTAATATATATACTTGTCATCGGGATACGGCAAGTTTTATACAAATCCGTAACAGGGGTATTTCCTGCATTAAAAAATCTTTCTATTTTGTTTATATCACCTGTAGGTCTAAATCTTGGAGAAAATCGTATTTGAGTTTTAGAGTTTTTTTGTAAACTTTCTAATTCTTTATATATTTCTTTAAAATGCTCCATATCAAAATATAAATCTATCGGGTATGTATCCATATTAAATTCATGTGAAAAATCATCCCATAACACAGAATTTTGTCTATAATTTTGTTTTCTGATAAATGTTAAAGAAAAGAATTTTGCATTTAATTTCATTGCTTCTTTATAAAGCAAAGGAATGTCATCCAGATTATTTTCAAGCACACAAGTTTTTATATCAAGTAAAGGAGAAAAGCTGTTTTTTCTTTTATCATTAAAAATTGTAAGACTCTCTATAATCTTATTATATAATCCCGGATGATTCCTTATTTTGTCATGCTTTTCACCTATTGCATCCAAAGAAACAGAAAGTAAAAATAATTTATTTTTAATCAATAAATCAATCTTTTCTTCATCTAATTTTAAGCCATTAGTAATTAAAGATGTTTTTCTGCATTTTTCCGATGCTTTCTTTAAAATTTTATCAAAATCTTCTTTTAAAAGAACTTCACCGGCAACAAAGGAGATAAAAGCAAATGGCGGAATTTGATCTATAATTTTAAACCATTCTTCCGTATTTAATTCTTCAATATTTCGGTCGCCTGTAATATAACAAAACGGACACTTTAAATTACACCTGTATGTTAATTCCAAAATATAACGTATGGGCATTTTTATTTCACCCGTTTTATTATTAAATGAATAATAGGAATATATATTCCTTACAAAGTCAAATAAATCGCTACAATTCATAGACAGCCTTTATAACTAGCCTTGTTAACAAATTGTAATACAATAATTATTTAAAAGCAATTTGATTTAAAAGATTTTGTTTATAAATATACAGGGGAACATTATAAAAAGGGGATATAAATGTCCATAGGCGCAAGAGATAAAATAGACAGAGATTTAGTCAGAAAATACGCAAAACTAAAAATGGATAATCCTGATACAACTAAATTAGTAGATTCACAGAAAATGCTTTCTGCAATGGACGACTATGCCGCCATGCAAAGAAGTATGATGGATATGAATAATAAATTAAAAGATATTTGTTCTAATGTAACATCCAAATCGGTTGTATATTTGAAATTGAATTTCTATCCGCCAAGGGCTAAAAAATAAAGTCTATTAATTTATAGTACAAATGATTTTGTAAACAAAACGAAATCAAAAACAGGTTATTTTTTCAAAATGACTAACTTTTAATTACAATGTAATTATAGTTAGTCATTTTGATATGGAAGAAAATGAAAAAAATAATTTTGGCATCAACATCACCAAGACGTCGTGATTTATTAAAACAAGCAGGTTATGAATTTGAAATCGCTGCACCTGAATATGATGAGAATATTTTAAATAAATCTTTTAATTATAATTTAATAGAGAATATTGCTCAAAATAAAGGTTTATCCGTCGCTAAAAAACATAATGAACCTGCAATAATTATCAGTGCTGATACGGTCGTAATATATAACAATATAGTCATGGGAAAACCAAAAGATTTTGATACCGCACTAAGAATGCTTTCAATGTTAAATAATAAAACACATAAAGTAGTAACTTCGGTATGTGTTATTGATGTTGAAAAACATAAACAAATCATTAAATCAGAAACCAGTGAAGTTACTTTTAACAATATGTCAAAAAAGGAGTTAACTGATTATATATATGGATTTAAGCCTTATGATAAGGCGGGTTCATACGGGATACAAGAATTACCAAAATCTTTTATAAAAGAAATAAAAGGTGATTATGACAATATAGTGGGACTTCCCGTAAAAATGTTAATAAATATGATTGAAGAAATCACTAAAGATTAAATTTATTGTAAAATATTTATATGGAGTTAAGAAGGAGATAAATATGAACGGCGCTGAGCTGGTACGAGAAAAAATCAGAAGCATAAAAGACTTTCCGATAGAAGGTATAATTTTTAGAGATATCACTACAGCAATTAAAGATAAAACTGCTTTAAAAGAAATGGTTAATTTTTTAACCGAAAAATTTAAAAATAAAGGAATTGATTATGTTGCATCCGTTGAATCCAGAGGTTTCATATTTGGTTCTGCATTAGCTGCAAATATTGGAGCCGGATGTATTTTAATAAGAAAACCCGGCAAACTTCCTGCTGAAACAATCAGTGAAGAATATGAACTTGAATACGGAACAGATAAACTTGAAATGCACAAAGATGCAGTTGAACCCGGAAAAAATGTTATTGTTATAGATGATTTATTGGCAACAGGCGGAACGGTAAATGCTGCTTGTAAACTATTAAAAAAAGCAGGTGCTAACGTTAAAGCTGCAGCTTTCATAATAGAATTAACGGATTTAAACGGAAGAAAAAATTTACCGCAAGATATTGAAGTTGTTTCTATGATTTCTTACTAATAACAGGAAGGATAAATGGGCGACGAGGATAAACAATTTGAAGCCAGCCAGCAAAAGCTTCAAAAAGCCAGAAAAGAAGGACAGGTTGTAAAATCTAAAGATTTTTCAACAGCTTTGGCTTTAATTGTTATGTTTGTTGTTATTCTAAAGTTGTCACCTTTTATATGGAACCAAATATCAGAAATTTTTGTATATCTCTATGATAAAATTCCGGAAAAGCATTTGGAAGATATGGGATACACTCATTTGGCATTTGCAATACTAATACCAACTATGTTAATAATAGGGCCAATTCTTATTCTTTCATCATTTATTGCCGTACTTGGCGATTTTATACAAATCGGGCCGCTTGTTACGACAAAACCGTTAGAACCGAAACTGGATAAATTAAATCCGTCTAAATATTTTAAAAATTTGATGTCGCCAAAAACAGCATTTGAACTTGTAAAGAATATTGTAAAAGTAACACTGCTGGGTGTTATCGGATACATGGTATATAAATCTCATTTGGAATCAATTCTGGTACTTGCAAGTATAGACAACAGTTTTGCCATATTAAACGAATTCGGCAAATTAGTAATAGACTTCGTATTGAAGGCAGGTATTGCATTTTTGATAATAGCGGCAGCCGATTACGGAGTAGTAAGATGGAAATTTATGCAGGATCAGAAAATGTCCTTTAAAGAAGTAAAGGATGAGTATAAAAACTCTGAAGGTGACCCTCATGTAAAGGCAGCATTAAGACAAAGACGTCAGCAAATGATGCAAAGAAGAATGATGGATTCGGTTCCCGATGCCGATTTTGTTGTTTCTAACCCTACACATATTGCCTGTGCATTAAAATATGATGCACAAAAAATGGAATCTCCTCAATTACTTGCAAAAGGTACAGAATTATTTGCTAAAAAAATTATAGAAATTGCGAGAGAACACTCTATTCCCGTAATTGAGAATCCGCCTGTAGCAAGGGCTATTTTCAGAATGGTGGAAATTAATGCTTCTATACCTCCGGAATTATATAAAGCCGTCGCTGAAATTTTGATATTTGTTTATAATTTGCGAAATACACAAAAAAGTAGTAAAATATAATGCGAGAGTCTAACAGATAATAAAAATGCACACTAAAATAAATGATTACATAGAAATAATCGAAAAGGTGGCTAAGGTAGAACACAAACGTATTCCGCAGCATATGGTGGATTACGAGGAATTAGTCAGCATTGGTATTATTGCAATACAGGTTATGATAAAAGATAAGACAGAAGAACAACTGGCAAAATATAATAATGCCTATATTGCGACTGCCGTCAGATGGGCTATAAGAAATGAATTAAGAAATCGATATAAATGGTATTCTTTAAAACATACAAATATTGATGATAAAAATGATGATCAAAGTCAGGATGATGAAGATGGAACAATTACTCCCGGTAAAGTAAGGGAAGCCATCTACGAAACAATCCTATCAATTGACAGTTTAGCAGCTGCTGCATCCGATAACGACTCTCCGTTTGATTTTATAAAAGACCCTGCCGCTCTTCCCGATGAAAAAGCAGAAATATCAGAACTTGGCAGAGTTATAAGAGAAGCAATTGCAAAGCTTCCTCAAAAAGAAAGAACCATTATCGAATACAGATTCTACAGAAATATGCAGGTTAAAGAAATTGCCGAACAAATAGGACTCTCATCTTCCAGAATTACAAGAATTATTCAGGCTTCATTAAATACAATCAGAGAATATTTAAATAAACGAGAACATTATGACTATTAATTTATAGTCTTTTCTTACAGATAATATATTTGTCTTTTATTAAACATAACAAAAGACAGATAATTATTTCTATAGAATTTTATACTTCAAATAATTCAAATAATTTTTTCTCTATTTCATCAGAATCAAGTTCTTCATTTATTTTATTTAATTCCAATGCTTTTTGATATGATTTTGCTGCTTCAACATTTTTACCTTGCTCCTGAAGTACTCTGCCAAGGTTAAAATTAGCCATTGCATAATCTTCTTTTAAAGAAATTGCCGTTTCAAAAAGTTTTTTAGCTTCTTTTAAATTACGAATACCGTCTAAATATATAACACCCAGATTGTTATAAGCTGCAGCATAGTCAGGATCGATACCTATTGCTTTATGATAAGCAATAATTGCTTCTTCCAAATAATTTTTTTGCCACAATGCCATAGCGCATTTATTATAAGTAACTGCACTTCTCGGATTTAATTTTATAGCTTCGCAATATGCTTTAATAGCGCTGTCTGTATCGTCAGTTTCCATATATATATCACCGAGTTCAACAAAAGATTCGTCATTTGTTTCATCAAGGATAATTGCATTACGTAGCATATCAATAGCTGTATCTATATCATCATAAACATTTCTGTACAAAGATGCTAATGCCTGACAAACAATAGCTGTCCATTCGGGAGCAGGATTTCTGTCTATGGCAAACTTATAATGTTCACAAGCTTCGTCATATTGTTCAGCACGAACCAATGCATATGCCAATGCATTATGATAAAACGGATTATCGCTTTCTTTTTCAAGCGCCAATTTAAAAGCATTTACCGAATGCAAAGGCTCATCTTTTTTCAGATAGAGATGTCCTAATTCATAATATATATTTGCATTATTTTCTTCAATTTCAAGTAATTTTGTATAGCAATCTATTGCAGTATTAACATCATCTTCAAAATATACTTGTGTAATAGTTGCAACCTTAAATAATAAATCTCTGTTATACGGATTATTCTCAAGCGCTTTTATATATGCATTTCTTGCTGTTATCAAATCTTCTTCTTTTACGTTAATATCACCGATTTTCTGGTAATATATTTCATTTCGACCTGTTTGATTTGCAGCGGTATTATATGCTTTTATTGCCATCGTATAGTTCTTAGTCTTTTCAAGAACTTTTCCTACTACATCATAAAATACCAAAGACATTGCTTTAGAAAAATTTTTGCACAACATTTTAACTGAAGGAGTATCAAGTGCAATACTTAAACCGCCTGAAAGCATATAATATAATGATTGTGAAAAATCTTTTGCATTTATTTTTGTATCGTGCATCTTATCAAGGTACATAGATGCAAGTGATAATCTGGAACGAGCTGATTTTATAGGAGACAACTTAATTGCGGTTTTAAATTCCTTTTCAGCCTCATCATAATTTTTTGCCATTTCAAGAAAATAAGCTGCATATATACGAGCATTCGGATTGTCCGGTGAAATATTTATAGCAGATTTACATTGTTCAATTGCAGATGATAAGTTTATTTCACCTTTATCCCATAATAAAGTTGCAAGACGATAATATGCTTCTGCAATATTGGGGTTAAATTTTATAGCATCGATATAATTATCAACAGCATTATCCAAATCTGATTTCTTACCCTTTATTAAATACTGTTCATGATATTTGCGGGCAAACTCCATATAATCAAGAGCCATAGAATTGAAATCAAATTTTTCTTCGTTTTCAAGAGTATTATTTGTCGTTTCTTCAAACATCAACTTTTATTCCTCTACATTATATATTGTGCGATAAATCAATGAAAAAAGGAAGTATTTTTGCGTAAAATACTGCATTTGGAGTACCGTTAAAAATCCTTTACAAAATTTAACAAAGAGAAAAACAATAGAAATTTTTGAAATATGAATGTTTTTATATATATATGGTAGAAGTTTGGAGGTTCTATGTACGGAACAAGACCTTATTTATACGGTAGTTATTTAAATTCAAGAAGGTATCGCTGTATTTCTGAAAAAAAGAATTCTCAAAAGACTACAGTTAATACGAAACCGGCAAA